>Ga0316197_10000053_pt1 | contig 99828 bp, 89 predicted proteins | sample OudBiesiAoxic_MG_FD_204939 | JGI IMG/M metagenome (GOLD analysis project Ga0316197, IMG submission 204939) | Coastal sediment microbial communities from Oude Bieten Haven, Netherlands - site A oxic | ecosystem: Environmental > Aquatic > Marine > Coastal > Sediment | place: Netherlands... | reverse complement strand
TTTCTTGTTTCGTATTGTTAAAGAGCTTGGTGCCTGGTGGCACCGCCGTTGACGCTAGGTCGAAGGCTTTTACTAACTGACCAAGGCTATTCGTCTTGGCTAGGGAGGCGTATTTTACACTTCCAGTAGTTGGCGTCAAGTGCTTTTAAAAATTAAATTTTCAAGCGTTTACTTGTTGCCCTGACTGCGTTTCAGCTTCCGTTTAAGAAGACTGGTTTGCCGTGTCAGTGGGTGCGCATTATAGGGAGATTAAGAAAGAGCGCAAGGGATTTTATTAAGAAAAGTGTTGTTTTCCTGCCGTTTGTCGATAAAACGCCCTGACTAGCCACTTTTTAAGCTTTATAATGCCGAAAACTGCTATTTAAAGGATTTTTATTAATGACCATCTCGAAAAACAGCCCGTCATTACGCTCTTATAAAGGAGTTACTCCTGAACTTAAGGATAATGTGTATGTAGATGAAGCTTGCGTACTGGTTGGTGACATCTCTCTCGATGATGACGCCAGCATTTGGCCTTTGGTAGCCGCTCGTGGCGATGTTAACCATATTAGAATTGGTAAACGCTCTAACGTTCAAGATGGCACCGTTTTGCATGTTACCCGTAAGTCCAATGACAAACCTAATGGCAACCCTTTGCTTATTGGTGATGATGTTACTATCGGCCATAAAGCTATGCTGCATGGTTGCACTGTTGGTAACCGTATATTAGTTGGCATGGGCGCAATCATTCTTGATGGTGCGATACTGGAGGATGATGTGATTCTCGGCGCGGGCTCTCTAGTTCCTCCAGGGAAGGTATTAAAGAGCGGCCACTTATACGTAGGTAGCCCTGCGAAGCAGGTTCGTGAATTAACCGAAGCAGAGTTAGCCTTCTTACCTCAGTCTGCAGATAACTATGTCAAACTGAAGAATGAATATTTGCAAGAGAGCTAGTCACCGCTCTTTGACCGGAGCTTATTAATGGGTTCTTACTTTACAACAAGTTGACCCTGCTCATCGAATGACTCGCGTTCGATGAGCGTTTCAACCTCTTCTTCAATATCAAATCTATATTCTTCAAACAAGCTTAACGCTTTCTCTTTAATACCGCTGTCGGTACTTTTTAAGAGTGTTAATGCTATTTCGGATAACTTAGCTAACCCTATACGACATTCAATATTCGCACCTTGTACTTGAGCCGGAAAAACAACTGATTGCGTTTGCGCATCCCAATCTTGTAGATCGGGAAACAAAATATTCTGATTCATGTTACCTCTTCTTTTTAAAGCTGCGCTCTAAGCTCTGCTAATACAGGCTCTACATTCGGTTTAACCTTACGCCAAATATCAAAACTTTCGGCAGCTTGACCAACTAACATACCTAAGCCATCTAAAGTCAATTTTGCGCCTTGCTTTTTTGCCCATACATTAAAAGATGTAGGCTCTTTTCCATACATCATGTCGTAGCAAACCGTACCTGTACCTATAACTTGACTCGACAAGTTAGGAACCTCACCAGTTAAACTAGATGAAGTTGAGTTAATAATGATGTCATAGCTTTGATTATCATGCTCCATAGGCAAAGCAGCAACATCACCATATTCAGAAAATATTTCAACCAGTCGCTCTGCTTTACCTTGGGTCCGGTTAACTATGGTCAACTTACCTATACCCGATTGAAGTAACGGTAAGACACTTCCCCTGGCCGCACCACCGGCGCCCACAAGCAATACAGCTAAACCGTTAAGCTCACCCATGTGTCTCTTCAGGTCTGCCACCAGCCCTAAACCATCGGTGTTATCCCCTCGTACGTCACCGTCACGTAATAAGGTTAAGGTATTCACCGCACCAGCTAACTTAGCCTCTTCACTTAGCTCGTCACACAAGTTAAACGCCAGCTCTTTAAAGGGAACGGTCACATTTGCCCCTTTACCGTTTACCTTCCAAAACTCGTTTAAACAGGAAACAAACTCATCGACCGGGGCAAGTATCGCTTCATACTCCAGATCTTGTGCCGTTTCTGTCGCAAATAAACCATGGATCAGCGGAGATTTACTATGGGCAATTGGGTTGCCAAAAACGGCATATTTATCAGTCATGACGCATCTCAAAAATGGGTGGGCAGTACAAGAATATGACTAGTCTACTCAGACTATGCTCAGGCGCAATTGATTACTCTTCATAAGTAGTGGCAATTTTTTGAGTTCCAAGCTTGATGTAACCAATAAACACATATGGTCGATTATTGATAATCTCGAATAAACAATCTGCTAGGCGATATGCCTTTCCTATTCCATACGCAGGTGTAGAGTTTTGCTTCCGGTGTATAGACGTACTGCCAACGAACCATGGGCTCGCAATACTGCATAGACATCAGAGTCATTCAGATACCACTCCTGTGCCTATGCCGATAAACAATATTTACTTTTCTAAGCCTAACCAGTCTTTCGGTTTTAAGAAGTCGGTATAAAGCAGTGCTTCAGCCGAATTATCTTCCGGTGTATAGGCATACTGCCAACGAACCATGGGCGGCATAGACATCAGTATCGACTCGGTTCGACCACCGGTTTGCAAGCCAAACAAGGTTCCTCTATCGTAGACCAGATTAAACTCAACATAACGTCCACGACGATATAGCTGGAACTCCCGCTCTTTTTCGCCATATTCTGTATCTTTACGACGTTCGACAATTGGCGCGTATGAAGTTAAGAAACCATTACCGACAGCCTTCATAAACTCGAAGCTTTTTTCAAAGCCGTCTTGATTGAGATCGTCGAAGAACAAACCGCCAACACCACGAGTTTCATTGCGATGGGGTAAGAAGAAGTATTCATCACACCACTTCTTATATTTAGGGTAAACAGATTCTCCAAATGGCTGACATAAATCATAGGCATTCCGGTGCCATTCGATCACATCCTCTTCAAACGGATAATAGGGAGTAAGGTCGAAACCACCTCCAAACCACCAAACTGGATCGGCGCCCTCTTTCTGAGCGATAAAGAAGCGAACATTGGCATGAGTTGTTGGAATAAATGGATTCTTTGGGTGAATAACTAAAGAGACCCCCATAGCCTCAAAACTGCGGCCCGCAAGCTCGGGTCTGTGAGCCGTTGCAGATGCAGGCATTGCGGCACCGGTAACATGAGAAAAGTTTACACCTGCTTGCTCGAATATTTTGCCATTAGTTAATACACGACTCGTGCCGCCGCCCCCCTCTTCACGCTTCCAGGAGTCGGCTTCAAACGTTCCGTCTAAATCTAGCTGCTCCAAACCTTCACAAATTCGCTGTTGGAGATCGAGTAAAAACGCCTTTACTGCACTGGTGTCTGGCACAGACATAATGATTCCTTTTTATTATTTATTGTCTAACGTAACACTTTGCCACTGATCGCATCGACGATTGTTGAAGGTTTTCGCTCAGCTCCTAGAGAGCCGGCTATCAGAGCATCAATTTCACCATCAAACTTGGCAATGATCTCTTTACTGTTCATCGCAGGTGGTTCGCCGGCATGGTTAGCGCTGGTCGAAACCAAGGGCTTACCAATGCTCTGACAGATGGATTTAATCGTTGGATGTGAAGAAACTCTAACGGCAAGGGAGTTAAAACTGCCACATAGCAAATTTGAGAGTCCTGGCTTAATCGGCATGATAAAGGTAAATGGACCTGGCCACTTAACAAAGACCTTGCTTAACTGTTCATTGGTTAGCTTTGATTCATCAATATAGGGGAGTAGTTGTTGATAATCGCTGGCAACCAAGATAAGCCCTTTTTGCCAGGGGCGCCTCTTTAATGCAAGCAACCTACGGATTGCTACATCATTATCAGGATCACAGCCTAATCCATAGACTGCCTCGGTGGGATATGCGACGACACCGCCCTGTTTGATAATCTCCCGAACCTCGTCTGGAGCCTGTTGCAGCATAACTAAACCTTAAAGAAAAACTTGTTTACCCAAGCGGTATAAACACCACTAACTCGATAAATGGAATTATACAGAGTTCCCTAATACTAACAATCATGCCCTATAAGGCGCGCTTATATTTACATTGCTTTTTCGGACATTCTAAACGTGCGCCTGCCGCTCCCTTACGTTCAACCAAGATCCCAAACCCACAGTCAGGGCATGCTTCATGTACAGGAGGGTAGTTAACAAGAAATTTACACTTAGGGTAGCCACTACACGCATAGAAGCTTTTTCCAAAACGATTAGTTCTATGCTCAATATGACCCTTATTACAGATAGGACAAGGTATCTCCTCTCCTCCCACCTCCTGGTCCTGTTTCTCGATATGTTTGCACTCAGGATATTGAGTGCAGCCGATGAAGATACCAAATCGTCCAGACTTTACGGCTAACTCGTGTCCACACTCAGGACATTGAGATCCCTCAATCACCTGGGTTTCTATCGACTCATGCTGTACCAGTGACCGGGTATAGTCACAGGTAGGATAGTTATTACACCCAATGAAACCACCATGTTTACTATTTTTTACCGACAGTTCACAGCCGCATTTAGGGCAAAGTTCAAACTCTTTCTCAAGCGCATGTTCGTGGGAAGTAAATAGCTGTTGATCGATCTTAGACATGGTTATCTCACTTACAGAAGGTGTTCATATTTTATCAAGCTATGACAATGCAGGGAAATGGCAATTGCGACTAATTAACCTTAGCTATATGATAACAACGTCGGTATATTGTATGCAAAAAAATAAGGAGTTATCATGTTTCGCCGTTCTCTTATTGCCATCACACTTATCTCTCCCGCACTTATGACACTAAACGGGTGTAGTAGCCAGCCCAACTTAATAGTAGACCAGACACTCGTCACTCAGGTTAATCAGGCAAATAAAGATTCATTTTTTGATGCCGCGAACCCACAGTTAAACAAAGATACATTTGAACAGATAACTCTTGCCTTAGCGAACACAAGCGATCAGCAGCAAGCCGATCATTTTCTTTATTACCTACGTGCGTTTAGTTATTTTGGGCCCATCGATGAGCTTGATGACACAAGCTACGAATCACTCACATTCGGGCTTAAACAACTCACCAGTAATGAGTTACTGAATAACTCCTCACGACTACAGGAACAATATGCTGTAACCCTGTATCGATACTACGCCAACAGTGAGCGTGCAACACAACTGGCCCCCCTCTTACCTCAACTCGACTTACAGTTATCCTCACTAGGACAGAGCATTTCCAACACGGATAATGACTACGCTCTTTGGGAAACACTCAGAGCCTATGGTCTGCTTTTAAATGCTGCCAGAAAAGAAGTGGATGGCGATCTTAACAAGTTATTAGTAAAACAGGATTTGGCCCGGCCTCTACTGAGGTTTGCTGCATCGTCGGCAAGCATAAGATCCGATAATGACTGGCCTAAGGCAAATGCTTATTGGGCTCTAGGCCTCTATCGTTTAGCACTGCCGGCAAGTGAGAATGATGAGCCTACAGCTTCTGAGCAGAGGGTAGACGATGCGGTTGCCAATATAGCCAAGCAAGACATTAAGCTACGCGGTAATAAAGCCAAAGATACTTATACCTTAGGTTATCATGTCAATGCTTTTGCGGGTAAAGAAGCATGCGAAAACAATAGTGAGATCTGCCGTATACCTGAGCTAGAGGATGTTCTACCTATCAATCACCCCTGTTCTGACGGCTTGTTTATTCTCGCACAAGACTTAAGTGAGCAAGAGCTTGCGATAAGCTGCACAAAACTCACCTCTCAAGAGACTAACTTCCACCGAGTGCTTGAAACCCAATATCAACCTACCGCCAATGATTTCAACAACGCACTGCGTGTTGTGGCGTTTAAAAACTGGAGCCAGTACAACGCGTACGGGCAACTGCTTTTCGATATAAATACTGATAATGGCGGCATGTATATCGAGGGCACACCGTCAAAACCAGGTAATCAGGCGACATTCTTCGCCTACAGACAGTTCTGGATCGAACCCGAATTTGCTATCTGGAATCTCAACCATGAGTATGTACATTACCTCGACGGACATTTCGTTAAATACGGTGGATTCGGGCACTTTCCGGAAAAAATGGTGTGGTGGTCAGAAGGCTTAGCCGAATACATATCCAAGGGCAACGACAATCCAAATACTCTAAAAGTGATCAAGAAAGATATTGATAATGCACCCAGCCTTGAAGAGGTTTTTGCCACCGAGTATAAAGACGGGCAAGACAGAACGTATAAGTGGAGTTATATGGCAGTGCGCTTTCTGGTTGAAAAACACCATTCAGATTTCGTTCAACTGAGTCATTATTTAAAAACGGATTACTTTGAAGGTTACGATGAACTGATGACTAAGCTCACCGACCATCAGGATCAGTTTTCAGACTGGCTAAATGTGCAGGTGAAACAATTTGATGATAGCGAAGAGAAAGCTAAGCCCAGACTCAATAAGCTAAATAGATATAGCTACCGGGATTACTTAAGGCCTGAGCACCTCAAGCAAGACAGACTACACCTGCATTATTAATATTGCTTGAATGCAATAGGAGGATAACTCTTATAGACGAGAAGTCCATGTACAAAGTCTATTTGTTTCCATCCATGGACTTCTTATTTACAAAGAGTGACATAAGTGCAGGAATATTTTCGACCGGGCACAAATCCCCTTCTTTAGCTGTCCATGCCATACGGGGATAAGTACATCCGTGTACAAAAAAAGGAGGCGTAATGCCTCCTTCTTATTTCAAGCGAAGTTAAGAGTGTAATCGTCCATCGGGCTGTTCGAAAATCAGATCTTCCATCTGTTCATAAGCAGACTCATTTCCTGGGACATTAAATAACACCATTAAAACAACCCACTTAAGATCTTCCAAAATCAAGGTTGGTTCATCCAGTTCCATGACCCGATCGATCACCATTTCGCGAGTTTCTACATTGAGCACTTTAATCTGCTCCAGAAAAAGTAGAAAGCCACGACATTCAACATCAAGCTTATCCATCTCTTTCTGCGTATAAATTCGAAAAGAGTGTTGGGCATGATCACAAAGGTAAGGTTTATCACCTTCTTGCAGCTCGGCTAAGTTTTCAAGCCAAGATAATGCCTTAATAATTTCGGACTGATGAAAACCAGCACGGGTGAGCTCCTGAGTAAGCTCATCTTCATCCACTAAGAATTCTACTTCGCTGTGAACATAGTTTTCAAATAGATACATGAGGATATCAAACATGACTAGCTCCTCCTTAGTCTTACATAACCACCGGGTACTACAGCGACCCAACCTTGTAGCTCAAGTTCAAGCATTTGCTCTAATACTAACTCTATGGCTTTTCCACTATGCTCAACCACAGCATCAATTGATGTGGTCTCATAACCAACACTAGCTAACAGTGAAGTAAATGGCAAATCTGAAGCGTTCTCCCCCCCTATATGGTGACGACTTTCCAGTTCTTCAAGGTGAAAATCACATAAAGCTGACACTTCCTCTATTATATCGGCCGCATTCTCGACAAGTTTTGCACCATCTCGCAATAAGTCGTGACAACCCTGGCTCTGCCCTCCCAAGATATTCCCCGGAACTGCAAACACCTCCCTTCCTTGCTCCAGCGCCAACCTGGCGGTGATTAATGAACCACTTTTCCGACAAGCCTCAACAACCAAGGTACCTAATGATAGACCGCTGATGATCCTGTTTCGTTTCGGAAAATTTCCAGCATAAGGGCTGACATTTGGCCAAAACTCACTTATCACTGCACCATGGCATTGAATTTTCTCATATAGTTCCTTATGTCTACGAGGGTAAATAACTTCAACTCCCGTTCCCAATACCGCGATAGTTTTGCCACTGTTATCGATACATGCCTGATGTGCTGCACCATCGACTCCCGCCGCCATTCCACTTGATACAGAAAAACCAAGGGCCCCGAGTTCACCCGCTAATTGGTAAGCTACTCGTAACCCAGCACTCGTTGCTGCGCGACTGCCAACAACGGCAATACTCGGTAGAAGAAGCGTGTCGGGCTCCCCCTTAATAAACAATATTGATGGGGGGTCGGATATCTGTTTCAGCAAATTCGGATAATGTGGATCGTCTAAGGTGACAATATGGTGATGTGATGAACTTTGTAGCCAGTCTAACGCCGAATCGACAAGAGAAAAATCCGGAGCAAGCTCACGCTTGAGGAGACTCTCAGGTAGAGGCAAAGCATCTTTCTCATGCTCCAACCTCTGCCTAAGTTCCTCTACATCCATGTAGTTAAGTAATTGTTGAATCCGAGCAGGTCCTAACCCGGATACCGCACAAACAACCAGCCAATCGACCAGTTTTTCAGTAATCATTCACCTCGTGAGCGATCTCAATCGCTGAGTTACAGATAGAAAAAACTATTCACTCGCCAATAAAGAGTCTGGCTGAATAAGCTTATCATCAACCCGCACAGGCCTTTCATTTACCATGATTAAAGCCATGCTGGTTTTATCAAACACCTTGAACACCATAAGCTTTCCACGATAGATATCCGGCATTTTTACGGCGTTGTCAGAGGAAATCCCGGTTAATAAACTCTCATAGGTCGTTCGATCCTGAGGTAACACGGGCTGACCATCGCCGTTTATCACGATACCGACACCCTCTCTAAAGATAGAGAACACATGCCCGGCTTCTACGCCATCTTCATTACCTTTGTCTATGTAGACAACATCCATCTTCCCCATCTCTCTGTTCTTCTTCTCAGAAGCTATTACCGATGCGGGTGTTTCCAACTTTGCGGCTCTAGGCATGAAATAAGCGGAGAGCAGGGAATCTTCTTCGATGGGTAAGACTCGGTACCCGGCTTTCGTTTCACGAAAATTACTCAGCAATCTGACTTTAGAGATAGGTCCGGATTCTATGACACGACCACTTGCAGTCAATATCACTTCTCGTCCCAGGGGCTCGCCCTCTTCCTTATTAACAAACTCACGGCCTTGAGCATACACACCAAATTTATCACCTAAGGTCAGCTCATCTTGAACATAGATGATATCGTTAGCGATATGATATTTGGATTCACTCTCGCCACCCATCACCATGGGCTGCTCATCAAACCAATCACCATCGACAACTCTATTTTGCACTAAGAATGGTCGAATGAGTGATAAGTCTACTGCCGGAATAGGCCCATTTTTTGGCATTATTCGGCCTTCAGGGCTTTTGCGAATATGTGGCTTAACCACTAATCTTGGTTCACCGTCGATAAAAACTAAGGTGAGTCGATCCCCCGGATAAATAAGGTGTGGGTTGGCTATTTGAGGGTTTGCGCCCCAGAGTTTAGGCCAACGCCAGGGGTCATTTAAAAAGTGTTCAGAGATATCCCAGAGGGTGTCTCCCTTCTCTACCACGTAAGAATCTGGGTGCCCGGACTTTAATGTCAAAGTATTCGCGAACACGAACGAGCAACTTATTATCATTAAAGCGAGTAAAATTAGTCGTTTCATGGGGTTTTCCATGCTGTTTGCTCTTTTAATAGAGCTTTTACTGTTATTGAATGCCGCTAAGGATTAAAATTAAGCCATTAACTAAAGTCAGTATAACCAACTGATAATGATTTGACAGACTTGTTAAGAGTTTATGTATGAGTTTATTAAAAGTTTTACGTTTTCCCGATGAAAGATTACGCACGATTGCAAAGCCTGTAGCAGAGTTTAACGCTGAGCTGCACCTTCAAATCGATAATATGTTCGAGACCATGTATGAAGAGAAGGGAATAGGACTGGCCGCAACGCAAGTCGATTTCCATCAACAATTGATCATCATGGATCTACAAGATGACGTAGAAAGACCCACTGTGTTCATCAATATGGAGATAATTGCCCGTGATGGCAGTTGTACCAATGAAGAGGGCTGTCTTTCTGTACCTGGTATCTATGCCAATGTAGATCGCGCCGAGTCGGTAACGATTAAGGCTTACGATCGTGACGGTGTTGAATTCACCTTAGATGCTGATGGACTGTTTGCGATATGCCTGCAACACGAATTAGACCACCTTAACGGTAAGTTATTTGTGGATTACCTGTCGCCATTAAAGCGCCAAAGAATCAAGCAGAAGCTCGAAAAAGCAGCCAGGCTAGAAGCCAAACAAGGATAACCCGTACTTGAAACCATTAAACATTATTTTTGCTGGTACTCCAGATTTTGCGGCTCGCCATCTGCAAGCGCTCATCGAATCAGAGCACAATATTATCGGTGTATATTCCCAACCAGACAGACCGGCTGGGCGCGGAAAGAAGCTACAGGCGAGCCCGGTAAAAAGCCTGGCCGTTGAATATAACATTCCTGTCTTTCAGCCAAAATCTCTTCGGGATGAGCAGGCTCAAGCAGAACTTGCCAGCCTGAATGCCGATATTATGGTTGTAGTCGCCTACGGACTAATCTTGCCAAAAGTGGTGCTCGACACCCCTAAGCTTGGTTGTATCAACGTGCACGGCTCAATATTGCCTCGCTGGCGCGGTGCGGCGCCAATCCAGCGCGCACTCTGGGCTGGAGATACAGAAACGGGCGTCACCATCATGCAGATGGATATAGGCCTGGATACCGGCGACATGTTATTGAAGACCCGGCTGCCTATTGAAGATAGCGATACTTCGGCGAGTCTCTATGAAAAGTTAGCCTTACAAGGTCCTGATGCCCTCATTGAAGCACTGACCGGGTTAGCTAAAGGGGAATTAACGGCCCAGAAGCAGGATGAAAGTCAGGCTAACTACGCAGAAAAGCTCAGCAAAGAGGAAGCTGAACTTGACTGGAGTAAATCGGCACTCGAACTGTGGCGCGAGATCAGAGCCTTTAACCCATGGCCTATCAGCCACTTTACTCATCAGGATGCCAGCATCAAGGTCAGAGAGTCTGCTGTCAGCAACCTCAGCAGTGATGCACCAGCTGGGACCATTATATCGGCGGGTAAACAGGGTATAGAGATTGCCACTGGTGACGGTGTGTTAACTCTGCTTAATATGCAGTTGCCGGGCAAGAAACCATTGAGTGTCGGCGACATTTTGAACTCCCGCGCCGAGTGGTTTACTCCCGGTACACGTTTAAATAGTAAGAAGCTAATTGGCACAGAGCCAACGGCAACAGAGGCTGAGTAACATGAATTTGCGAGTGCTAGCGGCCAAGGTCGTATTTCAGGTGTTAGAAAAAGGGGTTTCACTGTCTGTCGCCCTGCCGGATCAACAAAGGCATCTTGAAAGTGGTAAAGATAAGGCACTAATGGCCGAGCTCTGCTACGGCGTCATGCGCCACCTGCCCCAGCTTGATAAACTGGTCAGTGACTGCATGAGCAAGCCATTAAAAGGCAAGCAAAGAATCCTTCATCAACTTTTACTTGTCGGCTGTTATCAACTCTATTTCACCCGCATACCGAGCCACGCAGCTATTTCGGAAACAGCCGAAGCCTGCCGACAACTCAAATTTGAAGGCCTGGTAAAAGTTGTAAACGGTGTACTGCGCAATATTCAGCGTCAGGAGAAGCCACTACCTACAGACAACGAAACCTTAGCCCTCAATACACCGGCCTGGATAATCAAACGACTCAAGGCGGCTTATCCCGAAAACTGGGAAGAGATAGTCGAACAAAGCCATCAGCGCCCACCTATGTGGCTACGCAATAATAAACTGTCGCAAACTCGCGATGAATACTTAACCTCGCTTGCCGAAGTTGAGATCCAAGCTTCGGCAGGTAAGAGTAGCGATGCTATTTTACTTGAGAGCCCTAAAGATGTAATGCAACTTCCCGGCTTTGAGCTAGGCGCAGCCTCGGTTCAGGACGGTGCGGCTCAATGGGCGGCAACTCTGCTGGCTCCAACCGACGGAGAACTGGTCCTCGATGCTTGTGCGGCACCAGGCGGTAAGACTTGTCATCTATTAGAACAAGCCCCCAATATTGAATTAGTCGCCGTCGATTTTGATGCCAAGCGTCTCGAACGGGTTCAGCAAAACCTTGACCGTCTTTCGCTCAACGCAAAACTGATCCATGGGGACGCAGCCGATATCGATTCATGGTGGCAAGGAGATAAGTTTGATCGCATCCTACTCGATGCTCCTTGCTCGGCAACCGGGGTTATCCGCCGTCACCCTGATATCAAGTGGCTAAGAAAACAAGCCGATATCGAAGAGTTAGCCTCACTACAGAGTAAGATATTGGATCACTGCTGGCAGTGGCTTAAGCCTGGTGGCACATTGCTCTACGCAACTTGCTCTATTCTTCCTCAGGAAAACGAACAGCAGATCCGAGCTTTCCTTGAGAGAGCCAGTGACGCGACTCTCGTTCCAATTGACGAGCAAAACCACCCTGATGATATTGGATGGCAGATTACACCGGGATTGGAGAATATGGATGGATTTTACTACGCACGCCTGGTAAAGGGATAAAGCAACGCGATGAAAATTATCATTTTAGGTGCGGGTCAGGTTGGTGGCACACTAGCCGAAAACTTAGTCGGCGAAAATAATGACATCACTATCGTCGATAACGATAGGAGTCGATTACGCTCGCTGCAGGACAAGTATGATCTGCGGGTTGTTTTCGGTCATGGTGCTCATCCAAATGTCTTGAAAGAGGCTGGCGCAGAAGATGCCGATATGCTGATTGCCGTCACCAACAGTGATGAGTGCAACATGTCGGCCTGTCAGATGGCATACACGCTTTTCGGGACACCGACGAAGATTGCCCGGATCCGCTCCGAGCAATATCTGGCCTTACGGGATAAGTTGTTTATCAACACCGAAACTAAAAAAAATGATAATAGTCCTCGTGGCGGTTTTATTATTGATGAGCTGATCGCCCCCGAACAGCTCGTTACTGCCTATATTCGCAGACTGGTCGAATATCCCGGTGCCCTTCAGGTTCTGGAGTTTGCCGAGGGCCGATTAAGTCTGGTTGCAGTTCGTGCCTATTATGGTGGGCCCCTCGTCGGTAATGCATTGGCAGCCCTTCGTGAACATATGCCCAATATTGATACCCGGGTAGCTGCCATCTTCAGGCAGGGGCGTCCCATCATGCCTCGCGGCACCACGATTATCGAAGCCGATGACGAGGTATTCTTCGTCGCCGACAGCCGGCATGTTCGCGCAGTAATGAGTGAAATGCAGAAGCTGGATAACTCCTATCGTAATATTATGATAGCGGGCGGCGGTAATATCGGTTTTGGACTCGCGCAGCAGTTACAGCGCAATCACTCGGTAAAACTGATTGAACATCGGCAGGAGCGTGCAGAAGAGCTATCTGAAAAACTCGAAAACACCACCGTATTTTGTGGGGATGCCTCGGATCAAGAACTGCTTATCGAGGAGCACATCGATCAGACCGATGTCTTTATTGCGGTAACCAATGATGACGAAGCCAATATCATGGCTGCCTTGCTGGCTAAACGCATGGGTGCTAAGAAGGTCATGGTACTTATCCAGCGCGAAGCGTATGTTGATATCGTTCAGGAAGCTAATATCGATATCGCAATATCGCCACAACAAGCGACTATCTCGGCACTGCTCACTCACATTCGTCAGGGTGACATCTGTAATGTGTACTCACTCAGGCGTGGCGCGGCCGAAGCCATCGAAGCGATTGCCCATGGCGACTCAAAAACGTCAAAAGTTGTTGGCAAACAGATAGGTAATATCAAGTTACCCCCCGGTACCACCATAGGTGCCATCGTCCGCGACGAAGAGGTATTGATGGCTCATGATAAGACCGTCATCGAACAAGGCGATCACGTCATTCTCTTTTTGGTAAACAAGAAGTTTATCGGTGAAGTCGAAAAGCTGTTCCAACCAAGTGCTTTTTTCTTCTAGCACTTTATCGTCTACCGACGTTTTTCAAAGGGTTGAGTCGTTATGCTGAATCTTCGACCTCTGCTGTTTATTTTGGGCATATTTCTGTCGACGCTGACAGTATTTATGTTTATCCCCCTCTTCTTCGCCCTATTTTATGGCGAAGAAACGGTGGGCGCATTTATGATTGCCTCTCTGTTCACCGGAACATGCGCCAGTGCCTGTATGCATCAGGGGCGAGGTCATCAACTCCACCTGAACATCCGTGATATGTTTCTGTTGACCAGCTTAACCTGGTTAATCGTGAGTTTTTTTGCAGCAATGCCGTTCACCCTCTATCACGGTATTAATTATACCGACGCATTTTTTGAAACCATGTCCGGCATCACGACAACAGGCTCCACCGTCTTGTCAGGCTTGGACAGCATGGATCACAGCATATTAATTTGGCGCTCATTGCTCCAATGGATGGGCGGCATAGGTTTTATCGTAATGGCCGTAGCGGTACTTCCCTTCCTCAATGTCGGTGGTATGCGGCTGTTCAGAACCGAATCGTCAGACTGGAGTGATAAGGCCATTCCCCGCACTCAAGATATGGCTAAACACCTTTTCTATATCTATATTTTCTTGACCATTTGCTGCGGGCTCGCCTATCACTGGGCGGGCATGAGCTGGTTTGAAGCAATCAATCACTCGATGACAACACTGTCTACCGGGGGCTACTCTACCTCTGACAGCTCTATGGCCGCATTTTCTAATCAGGCGCACTGGGTAGGCACTCTCTTTATGGCTGCCGGAGGCTTGCCATTATTAATATTCGTCAACTGTATTCAGCACCGATCGCTATGGGTCTGGAATGATGCTCAGGTTAAAGGGTTTCTATTATTTATATCGACAGTCTCTTTTGGACTGGCTTTATGGTTATGGCTGGGTCATGAGATGACGCCAATCGATGCCCTACGTTTAGCCAGCTTTAATGTTGTATCCGTGGTAACGACTACGGGTTATGGTCTCACCGATTACACTGCCTGGGGGGCATTAGCCAACGTCGCCTTCCTGTTTTTAATGTTTGCAGGCAGCTGCTCAGGTTCGACATCGGGTGGCATCAAGATATTCCGCTTCCAGATAGCCATCGCGATAATGCGGGAACAACTCAAGCAACAATTTCACCCCAATGGTGTGTTTAAAGAGCGTTATAACAATAGAGTGATCAGCGAAGATATTGTCCGCTCGCTGGTCACCTTCGTGCTGCTATTTATGCTGGTTATCGTCGTACTGTCCATTATCCTGGTGATGACCGGACTCGATCCCACCACCAGTTTTACCGGCGCAGTAACAGCAGTGACGAATGTTGGCCCGGGACTTGGGAATACTATCGGGCCGGCGGGTAACTTCTCGACCCTGCCCGATGTCGCAAAATGGGCACTGGCAATCGGCATGCTGTTGGGTCGATTGGAAATTCTGACCGTGGCAGTGTTATTCCATCCTGGCTTTTGGAAATACTAGCGGAAGTATTAGTGTCGATTTTTGCTTAGGTTACTTGCCTGGTTTTGTATGTAGTCGTTTTATGGGACACCATAACCCCATGTAATCTATAGCCTGCGGCTCGTGCCGTGCAGGGATGCACAAATGTCGTGGTGGCAGGATGCCAATAAACGACCTGAATGCGTAAACACTTCTGTCACACCTTGAATAGAAGCCTCTGGCAAGTACCGATCACATCGATGAAATAACCAGCCTATGCGACCTCTATTTTGGTATCACCGAATAAGGAATTGAGATAACAAACCCTATCTCGTCCGGCTCTCTTTGCTCGATATAGGCTTTGGTCTGCTAAACTAAACCACTCAGATAACGCTATGCCCTCTTCATAATCGGCAACCCCTATACTGATAGTTATGGGGATAAGGTGACCTAAAGCATCAAATTTTTCATCTTTAACCCGACTCCTAATATCATCAGCCTTCGCAATTGCTTGCTCAGTCGAAAGGTCCTGAAGAAAAATACAAAACTCTTCACCACCAATTCGAAACACATTTTCACTACCAGCAGCTTCAGCTAGCAAAAATGTGATCTCTTTTAGGATACAGTCACCCACCTCATGACCATATTGGTCATTAACCATCTTGAAAAAATCAATATCGACCAACAAAATGACTTGTTTCTGCGCCTGCTTAATCTGTTGAATAGCATCAAAATGTTGTTGCATCGCTAAACGATTATTTGCCCCCGTAAGTGAGTCTTTTAAGGCCAATTTACCTAGCGCTTTTTCTGATGCCTCTCGGGTAGACTCATAGGCATGAGAAATCGTCCAAACCAAGAAGTAACAAAAGACAAAGTTAAAAAAAACAGGATTAATAAACGAATCCGCTTTCAGGTAGATATTACTTGTATGGATAACAAAACTGATTAGCGTAATCCATAAGCCAGCTTTTTGTCCCAACAGCAGATAGTAAACTATAGGTAAAACTAATGCCCAGGTGAACAACTGCTCACTCAATGGAGATAGGTATGCTCCAAAGATCACTAAAAAAGCCAGTGAATAGATGTATAGAGACTTATGCCACTGCGCATGTTTATTTAAAAGGATTTGAATGAAGAGATAAAACGAAAAGCTGGCATAAAAGAATTCCAGCACGCCAAAAAATAATCGTTCGATTACAAAAATATTATACCCCCCTAAAATCAGGGACAGTATAGCAGTGGCAAGACACATACATGCCAGCACCTTACTTCTCAATTTTTCGGTATGTTTCTGTTCAAAAAGAATCACTCGAGTAACCTCACATCCAATGTAGGCGGTTCAATCCTTTAATTTCGAGTATATCACCAATAGATATAGCCAGTACATTTATTGACCACGGCAATACTTGTACTTAGTCACAAAAAAAAGAGCCATTAGGCTCTTTAAGTTAATCTTATCAATCCGCGACTTTAAGCTTACCGTTAACTTGCTAGCTCAACCAGGTGATCGGCATAGACCTTAACATCATCCCAGTCGGTGTAATCGATAACGGTTTTCGGATCTGTCGGACCATCGGTCATCTTCATGATCAACTGAATCGCCAGCCTGTCCCACCAACGCCATGATGGGTAATCGACCTTACCGGCAATCACTTTGACATCTTTCGGTTTCCAGGGAGATAGCTCGATAAACTTCTGCAGGTATTTGTTATTTTCAGGTACGCGCTTTTCAGGCTTACGCGCGACGACGTTCACACTGTAGAAACTGTTCGGCTTCTCACTCAATGCTGCTTGATGCTTAGTGGTAAACTCGAAGACGCTCTTGTCATAAGTGCCATACATGACACAGGCGCCCAAGGCGACACTGTCATACTTGGACCAGTCCAGCCCCTCTTTCATCGCCTCACTAATGTGCATTACCGCACATTTATTGCCGCCATTTTCAATGTGCTCAGCAATGGCTCGGCTGATCTTAGCGGTATGTCCGCCTCGAGAATAATAAAGTACTAGAACTGATTTCATCGATATACCCGGTTAATATTCTGATATCTTCATCTATTGTTACAGTAAGTCCATTAATAAACAGGATAATTGATCACAAATTAGCTCTGGCTCATATAATTTAAAGTAAAAATTGAGATCCTCGTTATCGCTCAGTATTATTGTTTTTATGAACCAACTCAATTAGAATTAACTAATCAAAGGCTAGAAGTGAGTAACCGTATGCAAAAAGATATAGATGTAGATGCAATGGTAACCAATGCTGAGAGCGCAGCGAAGTGGCTGAAAGCAATCGCCAATCCCTACCGCTTGATGATTTTGTGCTTATTACTCGAAAATGAGTATAGCGTTACCGAGTTAAATGAAACGGTTCCTCTAAGCCAGTCTGCACTTTCGCAGCACCTTGCCGTGCTACGTGCACAAGATTTGGTCTCGACGAGAAAGAGCTCTCAGGTTGTCTACTACAAGCTTAAAAACGAGCAGGTCACCAAGATCATCTCAATTTTACACAGCCAGTACTGCGCTAACTAATCACTTAATGTGATAGTCAATAAGTGTTAAAAAAGCCTGCAATAAGCAGGCTCTTTTGGCAGATAAATATTCGAAATCACATCAGATGCAAGCCCACTATTTTTCACTAAATGCTCTGGCAAACTCTTCAACCTGCTCCCAGTCAGTAAACTCATAAGTACCGCTGGTGTCAGTTGGCCCCTTAGTGATCCACATGATGAGACGGATCATGGTCTTATCGAAGAAGCGATAACTGGGGTAGTCAATTTTTCCTGCGAACACGGCTAACTGCTGAGGCTTCCAAAGTGACAACTCCAAAAACTTCTTCATATATGGATTCGTTTCCGGCGTGTTCTTTTCAGGCTTTCTGGCGACCACATTTACGGTGAAAAATGCATTCTGTTTAGCATTGAGAACGGCGTGATGGTGATTAATGTACTGGTAAAGTTCGGGCCTGTGTTTTCCATAACGGATACTGGCACCAATCAAAATTTTGTCAAAATCAGCCAAGTTTAATAATTTCGCTTCATCGAGGGAAGCCAGAGTTACACTATCACCCGCACCTTCATTTACCCCCTGAACGAGCTCGCAGATCGATTTCGTCTGCCCGTCTACAGTAGAATAAATTATTAATGTATTGCTCATCAGGTTTCCCAAATTAAGTTAGCATTGTGAGTTCGAAGAGGAAGCGAACCAAGCTTCCCTCTCGTTAAGATAACTCTCCATGAAAAGTTAGGTTTTCCAGAATGTCGGTGTAAACAGTACCAATAAGGTAAATACTTCGAGTCGCCCAAACAGCATAGCTATCAAAAGCACCCATTTAGCCCCATCACTGATACTGGCATAGTTGCTGGCAACCTCCCCCAGACCGGGACCTAAATTGTTCAAACAGGCCGCGGTAGCACTAAATGCGGTGATATTATCCATTCCCATCGCCATCAAGGCCAACATACAGATAACGAAGACCAACGCATAGGCAGAGAAAAATCCCCATACCGCATCGATAACACGTTCAGGAAGCGCCTTATTTCCTATACGGATGGAAAACATTCCTCTTGGATGTACAAGACGTTTCAATTCACGCGATCCCTGCTTCAGCAGCAAGATCATCCGCATCACCTTGATACCACCGGCAGTCGAGCCACCACAACCACCAATGAAACTAGAGAAGATGAGTAACATAGGCAGGAAGAGTGGCCATACATGGAAGCTCTCTGTACCGAAGCCTGCCGTGGTAGATATTGAAACCGCCTGAAACAGAGCGAAATCTAATGTCTCTTCGGGTGAGTCATAAATCCCCGAATGGTAGAGGGTTGCAAAGCAGATCCCGGTCAATACCAGCTGCACTATGATTAACGCCTTAAACTCAGCATCTTTGAAATAGACTTTCAGGTTAATTCCGCGACGTGTAAAGGCGGCAAAGTGCAGACTAAAATTAAGCGCTGCGATGAGCAGGAAGACCACACACACCATGTTGATTGCCGTGCTGTCGAAATATCCCATACTTGCATCGTGGGTGGAGAAACCACCAATAGCAATCGTCGAGAAAGAGTGGCAGATAGCATCAAACAGATCCATGCCTGCGACCCAATAAGCAAATGCGCAGGCAATCGTTAAGGCAAAATAGATATACCAGAGAGCCTTAGCTGTCTCTGCAATCCTTGGCGTCATCTTACTGTCTTTTACGGGGCCAGGCATTTCCGCTCGATAGAGCTGCATCCCCCCGATACCTAGTACAGGTAATATGGCCACAGCCAATACAATGATCCCCATGCCGCCTAACCATTGCAACAGATGACGATAAAACAGGATTGCTTTAGGAAGTGAATCAAGGCCTACAATCACTGTAGCACCAGTCGTTGTCAGCGCCGAAAATGACTCGAAGAAGCTATCGGTCAGGCTCAGGTCGGGTTGACTGGAGAAGATAAAGGGCACGGCACCGATAGATCCCAGCACGCCCCAGAAAAGTACCACGAGCAGGAAGCCTTCCCGGGTACGTAGATCTTTATTATGCTTTCTGTTTGGATACCAAAGAATAAACCCAAGAAAAAGACTGAGTGCAAAGGCCTGTATAAATGCCGCTCCGCCACCATCTTTATAGATCACTGCCACCAAAGCCGGGGGCAGTAGTGACAGAGAGAACAACCCCATTAAGAGGCCTGTTATTCTTATTATTGTTCTATATTGCATTAAGCTATTTTGTCTTCCCTAAGTTTGCACACCTTGTACTTTACTATTTTCGCACAAATGGTTAACGTGCAACAGCATTGCGGATCATCAAACTATATCGCCTGAAGCAGAAACTCAAATAGAACAAAGTCATCACCATAGCCTTAACCCAAGAGTCTTGACGAGTTAATTCTTAAACTTTGCCAACAACCCTCCTTGGCTCATGGTAGCTAAGGCAAGATTCAATGCTTCTTGATGACGCTTTGGGATCTCAAACTCAAGTGCCACCTTTTCTGTAAACGCTCTATCTTCGACAATCGCATCATATTGGCTCAATAGATACTCAACATCTTTTAACTGGCTATATTCACACGCCAGTGATCCTGGGTATCTAATCTGCTTCAATTCAGTTTTTAATTGAGTCAGCCCTTGTTTAATTCCGGAGCTGTAGGCCCTGACTAATCCACCAACACCCAACTTAGTACCACCGAAATAGCGTACGACAATGGCACCTATCTCCCCGACATTAGCCCCTTGTAGTGTCGCCAACATTGGACGACCGGCACTTCCGGCAGGCTCTCCATCATCGCTTGAGCCTATAGCAATACTATTTTGTGGTTCTGCAGCCACAAATGCATAGCAATAATGGCTAGCTCCGGGATAATTCGCCCTTACGTTAGTGAGTACACACTTCAACTCTTCATAAGACTGACAATGGAATAGCACAGATATGAAGCGACTATGCTTAATCTCCTCTTCAATCACCAGTTCAGCCGATGGAACCTGATAACTATCGGTCAATACAACTCACCCTTTGTTTACGGTATCTCTATTACCTATAAATAAAAACGCCACGCAGTGGCCTAAATAGAAATGCGCAGCAGATCTATTAATCTAAACCTAAATCCCGGGTCATATTTTCGTTTCTATCACTGTGCACTATGACATTATCCTCGATACGGATCCCACCAAATGGACGCAAGATGTCTACATTGTCCCAGTTCACCTGATGTTGGCGTTTATCCTGTTTAAGCCCCTGCAGAAGAGAGTCAATAATGTATAAGCCTGGTTCAATAGTCAGCACTTGATTAGCGGCGAGTGTGCGCGTACAACGCAGAAATGGATGTGCATCGGGGGCCGCAATATGTGTTCCACGTTCATCATGAAGGAATCCCCCCATATCATGAACCTGTAAACCTAACATGTGTCCCAATCCATGAGGGAAGAAGGCACTGGTGATCCCCTGCTCTATCAAGCCCTCACGCTCTCCGGTAGCAAGTTCGAAATCGATAAGGATTTGTGCCACCTTTTGATGAGTCGCTAGATGAAGATCGACATATTTAACACCAGGCCGCATCATATCGATAATCTCCAGCTGTGCCCTATCCATAGCCTCGATCAACTCACCGAAGGTATTCTTCTCAAACGCATAAGTCCTGGTGATATCCGATGCGTAGCCAAAAAAGTTGGCCCCAGCATCGATAAGAAAAGAGCGGCGTGGTTGCGGAGATTGATGTTCCAACTTGGTGTAATGCAGTATCGACGCATTGTGGTTCAACGCGACAATATTACCGTAAGGCACCTCATTTTCTCCTTGATTAGTAGCCATCAAGTATTGCTGCTGGATCTCAAACTCTGAGCCACCATTATAGAAAGCATTCTTGGCCGCTATATGCCCCTTTACCGCAATCTCATTAGACTTACGCATACAGGTTAATTCATATTCCGTCTTTGTTGCGCGATGATAATGAAGGTAACTCATAACGGCGTCTGGATTACGGGTCTTGAAACCAAGTACCTCAGCAACATCCAGATGTTCACCAATATATGCCCAATCAACAATATCTTTTGGCATTAGCTCGGCCACTTTATCCGCTTTGGTGAGCAACTTAATATCGACGTGAGCAGTCCAGAATTCAGCGGGAAGATCGGCAACTTTATGCCAGAAGTCGACAGGACGATAGAAGATAAGTTGAGGCTTATCCCGCCCATTAACTAATAGCCAACAGTGTGGATTATCTAAGATCGGCAGCCAGGCTTTAAAGTGAGGGTTAACTTTAAACGGGTAATCCATATCATCGAGAAACTGTCGGTGAGGTTGTCCCGAGTGAATCACCAGGCCGGATAAGTTTTCACGAGCAACAATCTCTGCAACCCTATGGTTTAACTCTGCCACATGAGCAGGAAAATGATTGGCTAGCTGATCCATGAGCTATTTCCTATAGATAGTTTATTGCTAATTCATATCGCTCAATTTATTAAGTAATAGACTCACACTTTCTACTCAGTCAACTAAGCTATTTAAAATCAATTTAGACACTTAAAACAGTCTAACATAAAGGTGAAAAATCCCCCTAACCGGGAAGGAATCAAACAACCGTTTAAATTGGGTGTTGTAATTTATTCATTTTACAAGCACACTGAGTCACAAGTGGTCAAATGATGGCCTGCTGTGAGATAGAACATTTACCTAATTACATATACCAGAGAAATCCAAGGTTAAAAGTAAGTCATTAATAAATGACGATAAAAACTAAAAATCAGATTGTATCTGGTATAAAACAAAGACAGGTATCACGCAAAAGGAAGCAAGCAATGATCTACCAAAGTCCTACGATTCAGGTTGAGTTACTTGAGGGTAATATTGCCCAGTTATGCTTTAACGCAACGGGCTCCGTCAATAAGCTGGATAGAGAAACGATCAACTCTCTCGATGCGGCATTAGACGCAATCCAACAAGACTCAAACATTCAAGCATTAGTACTGACATCAGCTAAGGGTGCTTTTATTGTCGGTGCCGATATCACTGAGTTTCTTGGCTTATTTGCTCAAGAAGATAGTGTTCTTCTTCCATGGATTGCCGAAGCTAACGTGGTATTCAACAAGTTAGAAGATCTACCATTCCCAACAATTTCAGCCATTAATGGCTTCGCATTAGGTGGTGGATTCGAAACTGTGCTCGCAACAGACTTCCGTATTGCCGATACCACAGCCAGAATTGGACTACCGGAAACTAAACTGGGCTTAATTCCTGGCTTCGGTGGAACCGTGCGTCTACCTCGCCTTATCGGTACCGATAATGCGCTTGAGTGGATCACATCGGGTAAAGATCAACGCCCTGAAGCCGCATTAAAAGTTGGCGCTATCGATGCCGTTGTTGATCCCGAAAACTTGCACGCCTCAGCCATTAAGATGCTTAAAGATGCACTGGCTGAAAAGCTCGATTGGCAATCTCGACGAGCCCGCAAGCAAGCAGCGCTAACGCTACCCAAATTAGAAGCCATGATGTCATTTGCCACCGCTAAAGGCATGGTATTCAAGATAGCAGGTAAACATTACCCGGCCCCTATGGCAGCAATCAGTGTTATCGAACAAGCTGCAAGATGCGAACGTGCCGACGCATTGAAAGTTGAACATCAAGCCTTCATTAAGCTTGCCAAGACAGACGTAGCCCAGGCATTAATCGGTATATTCCTTAACGACCAACTGGTTAAGGGCAAAGCAAAGAAAGCCGGTAAACTAGCGAAAAAAGTCGATACCGCAGCCGTACTCGGTGCCGGTATCATGGGCGGTGGTATCGCCTATCAGAGTGCCAGTAAAGGCACACCTATTGTAATGAAAGATATCGCACAACCTGCCCTCGAATTGGGTCTGGGTGAAGCCTCTAAGTTATTGTCCGCTCAAATCAAGCGTGGCCGTTCAACTCCAGAGAAGATGGCCAAGGTCCTTAACAACATCACAGCCACACTGGATTACACACCAGTTAAAGGTGTCGATGTCGTCGTTGAAGCCGTTGTTGAGCATCCAAAAGTTAAATCTATGGTACTCGCAGAGGTTGAGCAACATGTTAGTGATGACGCCATCATTACCTCTAACACCTCGACCATCTCAATCAACCTGCTCGCTAAGAGCCTGAAGAAGCCTGAACGCTTCTGTGGTATGCACTTCTTTAACCCGGTGCATAAGATGCCACTCGTAGAGGTCATTCGTGGTGAGAACAGTTCTGAAGAGACTATCGCTTCCGTTGTCGCTTACGCCAGCAAGATGGGTAAAACACCTATTGTTGTTAACGACTGTCCCGGCTTCTTCGTAAACCGCGTACTCTTCCCTTACTTTGCAGGCTTCAGCGGTCTGCTTGCAGACGGCGCCGATTTCGCCGCTATCGATAAGGTCATGGAGAAGCAATTTGGCTGGCCTATGGGTCCGGCCTACCTGCTCGATGTTGTCGGTATTGATACCGGTCATCATGCACAAGCCGTTATGGCCGAAGGCTTCCCTGACCGCATGGGTAAGAATGGTAAAGATGCTATCGACATCATGTTTGAAAGCGAGCGTTTCGGACAGAAGAACAGCAAAGGCTTCTATGCTTATTCGGTCGACCGTCGCGGTAAGCCAAAGAAAGATGTCGACCCAAGCAGCTATGAGCTATTAGGCGCAGAGTTTGGTGAGCTTAAGACATTTGAACCCGATGATATTATCGCCCGCACCATGATCCCCATGATTATCGAAACGGTTCGCTGTCTCGAGGAGGGTATTATTGCGACGCCGGCTGAAGCCGACATGGGTCTGGTATTTGGTCTTGGGTTCCCGCCATTCAGAGGTGGTGTCTTCCGCTATATCGATACTATGGGCGTAGCTAACTTCGTGGCACTTGCCGATAAATATGCTCACTTAGGTGGCCTTTATCAAGTAACCGATGCCATGCGCGAACTCGCCGCTAATAACGGCAGCTACTACCAGTCTTAATTTGTGGGAAGGAATAGAATAATGAAACAAGCAGTTATCGTAGATTGCATCCGTACTCCCATGGGCCGTTCGAAGGCTGGAGTATTTAGAAATGTACGCGCGGAGACACTCTCTGCAGAATTGATGAAAGCCCTGTTGGTGCGTAACCCTCAACTGGATCCTAATACCATTGAGGATGTGATCTGGGGTTGTGTGCAGCAGACGCTGGAACAAGGTTTCAATATTGCACGTAACGCATCTCTGCTTGCCGGCCTGCCCAAGCAAATTGGTGGCGTAACAGTCAACCGTCTGTGTGGTTCATCTATGGATGCACTGCACCAGGCAGCGCGCGCCATCATGACAGGTCAAGGCGATACGTTCATCATCGGCGGTGTCGAGCACATGGGACATGTCCCGATGAACCATGGTGTAGACTTCCATCCAGGCCTTGCTAATAACGTGGCAAAAGCCTCGGGTATGATGGGACTTACCGCCGAGATGCTAGGTAAGATGCACGGCATTACCCGTGATCAACAAGATGAATTTGCCGTCCGTTCACATCAGCGTGCTCATGCAGCAACAGTCGAGGGACGTTTCGCAAACGAGATCCACCCTATCGAAGGTCATGATGCCGACGGAGCGCTCATCAAGGTTGAACACGATGAAGTGATTCGTCCGGAGACCTCGATGGAATCTCTATCTGGTCTGCGCCCGGCGTTCGACCCAGCCAACGGCACGGTAACGGCAGGAACCTCATCTGCGCTATCTGATGGTGCCTCAGCCATGTTAGTCATGGAAGAGGAAAAAGCTAAGGCGTTAGGGCTGCCTATTCGCGCCCGTATTCGCTCTATGGCCGTTGCCGGTTGTGATGCCGCCATCATGGGTTACGGCCCGGTACCGGCGACTAAGAAGGCGCTAGAACGTGCAAACTTAAGTATCGATGATCTCGATGTAATTGAACTCAACGAAGCCTTTGCCGCACAATCACTTCCTTGTGTGAAAGAATTAGGGCTGATGGATGTTGTCGACGAAAAGATTAACCTTAACGGTGGCGCCATTGCCTTGGGTCATCCACTAGGTTGCTCCGGTGCTCGTATCTCTACGACATTGATTAACTTGATGGAAGCCAAAGATGCGAAGTACGGTCTGGCGACCATGTGTATCGGTCTTGGCCAAGGTATTGCGACGATCTTCGAACGTCCATAAACACTCCGGGATTTCGAATAATAAAGCCAGCTCATGCTGGCTTTTTGCTTTAATCCCCCCCCTGAAATACAAAGCTATCTCAACCATGACCAATTACCTCTTATCGTTCTGGCTCAAGACGGAGACGAGATTTTAGGCGCCGCACAACTTCGCTTCCATGAGATGGATATCGATCCTGAACGTGAACATTGGGGCAAAGCCTATTAGAGGCCATAATAGATAAAGCCAGAATTCTCCCAACAGCCTCAACTTACAAAATGAAGATATGTCAGGTGGTTTATACCGCGCTCTCGGCTGGCAAGCTGTAGAACAGGTGACTTATCACGGTATTAAAGTGTTGGTTATGAAAAAATTACTTAAACTTGAAATTGCGATGCCACTGAACCAGGTAACAAATGACACCAGCAATCGATCTACTCGTTAAACGTAATATTGCCCACCTAATCCATGAGTATCAGCATGATCCAGCCTGCAAGGCCTACGGCTTAGAGGCGGCCGAAAAAATCGGGGTTTCTGCAGAACAGGTATTCAAAACCTTGGTGGTAAAGCTAGATGGAAAACAACTCGCGGTAGCGATAATACCCGTGGGCGAAATGCTAAGTATGAAGGCAATCGCCAAGGCATCAAAAGCTAAAAAGGCTGTCATGGCTGAAGCTGCCGAAGTTCAACGCAGTTCCGGCTATGTTCTCGGAGGCGTCAGTCCTCTCGGACAAAAAAGGGTGCTAGCAACCATGATCCATGAGTCAGCGGCAACACTGGAGAAAATCTATGTCAGTGGTGGCCGTCGTGGCCTAGATATCGAATTAGCCCCAAAAGACTTAAAACAACTCCTCAACGCACAATTCTCTCCACTTACCGCATGAAAACTTAAATGAATTAAATTAAGGCCCCACAGTGTTCCACGTGGAACACTGTTAATGATCTAAGCTCACAAATTATGGCTACACGCTTGGATAAACCAAGCCGCTGGAGTAATATTAGCCACTTCTGTTTAATCGTTCGGCTGAGGTAATATGAGCGACCAATTTAGTACTGCACAACACCAACTCGATGCACTCGGACTTAGATGCCCGGAGCCGGTCATGATGGTTCGTAAATCGGTGCGCAAAATGGCTCAGGGTGAAACACTATTAATCATCGCCGATGACCCTGCCACAACTCGTGATATCCCCAGCTTCTGTGAGTTTATGGATCATAAATTGTTGGCCAGCCAAACAGACTCCACGCCCTACCAATACCTTATTCAAAAAGGCTTATAAGCCGAACAGAGTGAGAGTCAGCAAGGATTGCACTATGAAGAAACTTATCGCCATCGGCTTTAAACCAGTCAAACAAGGTCCTATGACGTTAGTAGAATCGGCTAACGTCACTCAGTCTCATGGTGTAGAGCAGGATTGCTTTGGGCGCCCAGGCAAACGTCAAGTCACTGTAATGTCCAACGATCAGTGGCAACTTGTTTGTGACGAGCTCAATTCATCGCTTCCCTGGACGACTCGACGTGCAAACCTATTGATCGAAGGACACAGCTTCAGTGCCGCTGACCAAGGTAAATTATTACGTATTGGTAAACTCACACTGGAGATAACCGGCGAAACCGATCCCTGCAAAAAAATGGAAATAGCGCACGTTGGACTCGAAGTGGCACTGAAACCGGATTGGCGTGGCGGTGTGACCTGCCGTGTATTAAGCGACGCCTTAATCAAAGAAGGTGATCTTGTTCAACTGCTAAGCTAACTTCAGACATTTTTTATCGACCAGTTTTGTTCTCTAACTCTCTGGTCATCCCCCCCTTTTAAGCGCCCCCTAGTTATATCGCCAATTTAAGCCACTTCAATCGTTAATCCTCCACGTCATTTTTAACAATTTTGCTACACGTTATTTGTGTTACTGATCACATAAATGTGCGATAAATGATACCCAAATGTATATAGCATCCAAAAACTAAAACGAGAAAAGCGCCAGCAAAGCAGCTTTCACTATATCAACGATATGAAACAGGGATTAAAATGTTAAAACATAAACTCACCCCCCTATATGCCGCCATAGCACTCAGCTTCAGCCCCCCAATCTTTGCTGAAGAGACAAAATCAGAGAAAGATCCGGCCTGGCAGGTAAATGCGCCTGCAAATGCACCACTTGAAAAAGTGAGCATCGATGTCAGCGAAGGCACCTGGATGAATGTTAGTGTCAGCCCCGATGGCAAACATATCGTGTTCGATATGCTAGGTGATATCTATCAGATCCCGATGAGTGGTGGGGAAGCAAAAGTACTGGCCAAAGGCATAGCCTGGCAGATGCAACCCGCTTACAGTCCGGATGGAAAATATATCGCTTTCACATCAGATGAAGATGGTGGCGATAACATTTGGGTCATGGAAGCCGATGGAAGTAACCCAAGAGCGGTAACTGAAGAGACGTTCAGACTACTAAACAGCCCAGCCTGGAGTCCGGATTCTCAATACCTTGTTGCCCGTAAACACTTTACCGGTTCTCGCAGCTTAGGTGCCGGCGAAGTCTGGATGTACCATGTCGCTGGCGGTGAGGGAGTAAAGTTAACCAAACGTCCAAATGAACAGAAGGACCTAGGTGAGCCAGCCTACTCACCCGATGGCCGCTATATCTATTTCAGTCAAGATGCGACACCGGGTAAAACCTTTCATTACTCTAAAGACTCAGTGAAAGGCATCTATAAGATTAAGCGTTATGACACCCAAACCGGTGACATCGAAGTATTAATCGAGGGTACTGGCGGCGCGATACGCCCAACGCCTAGCCCTGACGGTAAGAAGCTTGCTTACATAAAGCGGGATGGATTTCAGTCATCGCTCTATATGTTGGATCTGAAGTCCGGAGAAACAGAGAAACTGTACGGCAAGTTAGATAGAGATATGCAGGAGACCTGGGCAATCCATGGCGTCTACCCGACCATGAGTTGGACCAGTGATAATGAAGAGATTGTCTTCTGGGCTGGCGGTAAGATTAATAAGCTCGATGTCGAATCTAAATCAGTCAAGCAGATCCCCTTCTCAATTAAGACCCAACTCGACGTTCAACCTGCCGTTCGTTTTACCCAAGATCTCGACAAAGATAAGTTTGATGTGAAGATGCTACGTATGGCGCAGGTCTCTCCCGACGGTAAAAAGGTCGTCTATGAGGCACTAGGAAAACTATGGGTTAAGTCCCTATCTAATGGAAAATCAGATGGCAAACGCACTCGATTAACGAAACTGGATTCAGAGCTTAGAGAGCTGTTTCCTCAGTGGTCCCGTGATGGCAAGAATGTCGTATTCACCACCTGGGATGATCAGGAGCAAGGCAGTGTTCGTGTCGTCAGCATAAGAAACAAGAGAGTGAAAACCTTAACCAAGGAACCGGGAAAGTATGTTGAACCTACCTTCTCTCCGGATGGTTCATTCGTGGTATACCGCAAGGCTAAAGGAGGATATATCACCCCAAGGAGTTGGTCACAGGAAACCGGACTATACAGGGTAGATATTAAAGGAAAGGCAAATATTAAGATCACCCCCGACGGCTATCAACCACAATTTGGTGCCGACCCGGATCGTATCTACTTTATGGATCACGGCGAGACACCTGAGTTAGCTTCGATAAACTTAGACGGCTTCCAGAAACGGGTACATTACACAAGTAAGCATGCAACAGAGTTCCGAGTATCCCCCGATGGTAAACAACTCGCTTTCGCTGAGCGCTTCAAGGTATGGGTAACACCATTCGCTAAACATGGTGAAACCATAGAGATTGGCCCAAAAGCCAATAACCTTCCCGTCACTCAACTCAGCGTTCGCGCCGGTGAGAGCATCAGTTGGAACAATGACAGCGATCAGCTTTACTGGACCTTGGGCCCGGAGCTCTATCAGGTGGCTGTCGACACAAGTTATACCGCTAAGGAGAAAGATCAGGAAAAAGAAAATGAGAACGAAAAGTCTAAGGAAAGCGAACCGAAAATCACCGACCTAGGTTTCACCCATAAAGCCGACGTTCCACGTGGAACAATTGCCTTCGTTGGCGGTAAAGTTATCACGATGGAAGATGACAAGGTGATCGAAAATGGCATTGTCATAGTCAAAGACAACCACATAGTTGCTGTTGGTGGCGCTGATATAGAGGTGCCAAATGGTGCCCAGGTGATAGACATCAAAGGCAAGACCTTAATGCCGGGTCTGTTCGATGCACACGCTCACGGATCTCAGGGTGAAAATGAAATTATCCCGCAACAGAACTGGGAGCTGTACTCAAACCTATCTCTTGGTGTAACCACGATTCATGATCCATCCAATGACACCACTGAGATTTTTGCCGCTTCTGAGCAGCAGAAAGCGGGTAATATAGCAGGCCCTCGCATCTTCTCTACGGGTACGATTTTATATGGCGCCAATGCACCGGGTTACACCTCCCATATAGATTCACTGGATGACGCAAAGTTTCATTTAGAGCGCCTTAAGAAGGTCGGCGCTTTCAGTGTAAAAAGCTATAACCAACCCCGTCGAAATCAGCGGCAACAAGTTATTGCTGCAGCACGTGAACTCGAGATGATGGTGGTGCCCGAAGGCGGAAGTCTACTGCAACATAATCTGACAATGATTGCAGATGGGCATACAGGTATTGAGCACTCCCTGCCTGCGGCATCTATCTATAGTGACATCAAGCAGTTCTGGAGCCAGACCGATGTCGGTTACACCCCCACTCTGGTTGTTGCCTATGGTGGAATTTCCGGTGAGAATTACTGGTATGACAAAACCGATGTATGGGCTCATCCAAGACTCTCCATGTATGTACCAGGAGATCTGCTTCAAGCGCGCTCGATGCGACGTCCTACTGCTCCAGATGAACACTACAACCATTTCAACGTGGCTCGCGTGGCGAATGAGATGAACGACCTTGGTGTGAAACCTAATATCGGTGCCCATGGTCAGCGTGAAGGCTTAGCCGCTCATTGGGAGATGTGGATGTTTGCCCAGGGTGGAATGAGTAACCTCGAGGTATTAAAAACCGCGACCATTAATCCGGCGAAACATTTTGCCATGGATCATCAAATCGGTTCTATCAAGCAAGGTAAGCTTGCCGATCTGATTGTGATCGATGGAAACCCGCTGGAAGATATTCGCGTCACCGATCGCGTTACTTATACTATGGTCAACGGCAAACTCTATAACGCAGAAACGATGAATCAGCTCAATGGTGGATCCAAAAATAACGGTAAAGAGAGAAAAACGTTCTTTTTTGAAAATCGCACCAATGACTAAGTAGCCCCTAAAAAATTGGTTTCAGGAAAATTATTTTTTAAATGAAAAAGCAAAAAATAATTTAAAATTGCTACGCGAAAAGCAATAGATAGAATTGAGCTAAGAAAAATGCGATAAGTTAAAAGAGTGTTCCACGTGGAACACTCTTTTTTAATATCTAACCTTTATTCTGTAACGGGGTGTTTGATCGGTTTCAGACTCAAAGAAAAAGTGAGTACAAACCCGACTACACCAAAAAGAGCCATTGCAATAAATAGATCGGCTTTAAGGCTGTCGAACAGATAACCAGTTATGAAAGTTACTAATGCCGTCACCGCCATATATAGTCCATTATACAAACCTTGAAATTTTGCCATCTGCGATTCCGGCAGATACAACTGAATAGACTTAATTGCAGCAAGGTGGGTCATAGCAAATGTGACTCCATGCAAGGTTTGACTCAACGCAATGAACAAGGGTTGCTCAGCAATTGAAAGTGCTCCCCATCGAATAAGTACACCAATACAGGCAATTTGCAATAACAGCTTAGGAGGTACATTACCAAAAATTTTATTAGCAAAGACGAACACCAAAATCTCACTGACTATGGATATCCCCCACAGGTACCCTATAACCCCTTCAGCGATACCAATCTCTTGCCAATAGACAGAGCTGAATCCGTAAAAGAAACCATGACTGCCCTGCAATAAAGATAATATCCCCAACAAGAGGATCAGCTCAGCACCCAGCCACTGCTTGCCACCTTCTTCTAAAGTCTTATGTTGCGATCGCTGCGTTTGTAGATCAGGACACCTTAGAGTTACCGAAAACAGCATCAAGCTACAGCTGATGATGAGAATGATAGGTAGCACACTGATGGTCCAGAGTTCAAAGCAATAGCCACCAACCACAGTTGCACCGACGAAGCCCAACGAACCCCACATGCGGGTTGGTCCGTAGCTGAGGATTTTTCTCTTGTCTAAGGTTGCGATTATAGCATCGGATAACCCAAACACCGGAGCTATGGCGGCATTGAACAACACCGTTAATATCAGCAGATGATAAAAACCCGGGCTCCAGTACACCATAGATACGGCGGTACACAAGCCCAAGGCACTGACCACTCTTAGTGCATTTTGATACTGACTCTCATGCTTGGCTAATATCCCACCGAGTATACTTGCCACGCAGCGACTCATTAAGCCTACGGCCAGAATTATACCTATGCTCTCACTACCCATCCCCTGGTCACTCAACCAAAGTTGATAGAAAGGGAGGAAAATTCCAAAGCAAAAGAAGAACTGAAAGACGTAGTTAGAACACCAAATAAAGGCAGAGTTTTTATGACTCATCAACACAAGATCCAAAACTGAACGGCGAACAGAGAAGCGGGCTTAAACCGCTCCTTGTAGAGGGAGAGCTATTCTCTCTCGGATTCTTCTTGATGTAAACCATAACAAAAACAGTCTGTTGTATGATCATTAACCATACCTACGGCCTGCATAAATGCATAACAGATCGTAGGGCCGACAAAGTTAAAACCTAGCTTTTTCAGAGCCTTAGACATGGCTTCAGACTCCGGAGTCTGCGCAGGAACCTCAGCCATTGTCTTAAATTTATTGACGATGGGTTTCCCGCCGACGAAACTCCAGAGAAATTCAGAGAAATCATTGCCCTGCACACCCTCGATGTCAGAAAAGTGGGCCATATAACCCCGGGCGTTTTTGATGATCGAGTTTACCTTTAGCCTGTTACGTACAATTCCCTTGTCCTGAAGCAGTGCTTCAATTTTTTCATCGTCAAATTTCGCTATAATCGCCGGTTCGAAATTAGCGAATGCGGCCTCATAATTCTGTTGTTTCTTGAGAATAGTAATCCAAGATAGTCCCGCCTGTTGACCATCCAGGCAGAGCTTAGCAAATAGCTCCTGACTATCATAAACGGGACGCCCCCACACGTTATCGTGATAAGCCTGATAAAGCTCATCGGTACCAACCCAACTGCAACGCTGCATTTCCATGGTCACTTTTTCCAATTTTTATCTTGTGAGATAAAAAATAACCTACATATGACCAAATCTACAAGGTATAATCGAAACCATTTTTTAAATTTCCAAGCTAGCTCTGCATGCTTAAATAGCATAAAGAAAGGTTGGTATCATCCTGACGGCGTAGATAGTAGACATGACGACGAAACATGACGTAAAGACATTCCAGGGTTTCATTATGACCCTGCAGGAGTACTGGGCGCAGCAAGGTTGCGCAATCGTTCAACCATTGGACATGGAAGTAGGCGCGGGTACATTCCACCCAATGACCTTCTTACGAGCATTAGGCCCAGAGCCGATGAGCTGTGCTTATGTTCAACCTAGTCGCCGCCCTACTGATGGCCGTTACGGCGACAACCCTAATCGCCTACAGCACTTCTATCAATTTCAGGTCGTGTTAAAGCCGTCACCAGATAATATTCAAGAACTTTATCTTGGCTCTTTAGCTGCCGCAGGTATCGACATGAACATCCATGACGTGCGCTTTGTTGAAGACAACTGGGAATCACCGACGCTTGGTGCCTGGGGTCTTGGCTGGGAAGTCTGGCTAAACGGCATGGAAGTCTCACAGTTCACTTACTTCCAGCAAGTAGGTGGATTAGAGTGTAAGCCTGTCACCGGTGAGATCACTTACGGTCTCGAACGCCTTGCTATGTATATCCAGGAAGTCGATAACGTCTACGACCTAGTATGGACAGACGGTCCAATGGGTAAAATCATGTATGGTGATATTTTCCACCAGAACGAAGTTGAACAGTCAGCTTATAACTTTGAACACGCTAATGTTGAAGTATTATTTAAGGCATTTGATGATTGTGAAGTCGCTTGTCAGCACCTTCTCACATTAGAAAAACCTCTTGCCCTACCTGCTTATGAGCAAGTCATGAAGGCCTCTCACGCATTTAACTTGCTTGATGCACGCCATGCCATCTCAGTGACTGAGCGTCAGCGTTATATCCTACGCGTTCGTACTATGGCTAAAGGCGTAGCTGAAGCTTACTATCAATCTCGCGAAGCACTTGGCTTCCCAATCGGTAAGTAGAGGATTAACTAATGAATTATGAAAATTTACTGATTGAAGTCGGTACCGAAGAACTGCCTCCAAAGTCACTACGTAAGTTAGCTGAGTCTTTTCTTAGCAACTTTACCGATGAACTAAACAAAGCAGAACTTAGCTTTGAGTCTGCGGTATGGCATGCGGCCCCTCGCCGTTTAGCAATCTGCGTTAACCAACTTGCTCTAGCTCAAGCTGACAAAGTGGTAGAAAAACGTGGACCAGCTATCGCTCAAGCCTTCGATGCTGAAGGTAACCCAACAAAAGCCGCTATGGGCTGGGCTCGTGGTAATGGCATCACAGTTGAGCAAGCTGACCGCCTTAAAACCGATAAAGGTGAATGGCTGTTACACCAAGCTAAAGTGGTTGGTGTTGAAACTAAGAGCCTGATTGCCGTTATGGCGCAACGCTCGTTAGACAAGCTACCTATCCCTAAGCCAATGCGCTGGGGTAGCAACACCACTCAGTTTATTCGTCCGGTTCACACAGTGACTATGCTGCTTGGCAGTGAAGTGGTTGAAGGTGAGTTGTTAGGTCAAAAGTCAGCTCGCGTTATTCGCGGTCACCGCTTTATGGGCAAGCCAAGCTTCGAGCTTGATCATGCAGACAACTACCTATCAGCACTAAAAGAGCAAGGTAAAGTAGTGGCCAATTATGAGGTGCGTAAAGCACTGATTAAAGCCGATGCTGAAGCCGCTGCCGCCAAGCTTGGTGGCGTAGCCGACCTTGAAGACGATCTACTTGAAGAGGTGACCTCTCTGGTCGAGTGGCCTGTTGTATTAACCGCCAATTTCGAAGAGAAGTTCCTGGATGTACCTGCCGAAGCCTTGGTCTACACCATGAAAGGCGATCAAAAGTACTTCCCGGTATTTGATAAAGTAGGCCAGCTAATGCCTAACTTTATCTTCGTCACCAACATAGAATCTAAAGATCCGCAGCAGATTATTGCTGGTAACGAGAGAGTGGTTCGTCCACGTCTTGCCGATGCAGAATTCTTCTTCGAAACCGATAAGAAAGACTCACTAGAGTCTCGCCTTACAAGTTTAGAAACCGTGGTATTCCAGAAACAACTTGGCACCATCAAAGATCGTGTCGCGCGCATCTCAGATATGGCTGGCTTTATTGCTAACAGCATAGATGCTAACGCCGATGAAGCGGCTCGCGCAGGCTTACTTTCTAAGTCAGACCTGATGACAAACATGGTAATGGAGTTTACCGATCTTCAGGGCACCATGGGAATGCATTACGCACGCCTGAACGGTGAAACAGAAGCGGTTGCCCTTGCCCTGCAAGAGCAATACAAGCCTAAGTTCTCAGGTGACACGGTGCCTACAGCACCAGTCTCTGTATGTGTAGCTTTAGCTGAAAAGCTCGATACCTTAGTGGGTATTTTCGGTATTGGCCAGGCACCTAAGGGCGCAGCCGATCCATTCGCACTTCGCCGTGCAGCTATCGGTATTCTGCGTATCTGCGTCGAGAATAATCTACCGCTAAACCTTGTCGACCTTATTGCTAAGGCACAAGAGTTACATGGTAGCAACCTTACCAATGATAAGGCTGCCGAGCAGGTACTGGAATTCTTCATGGGCCGTTTCCGCGCCTGGTATCAAGATCAAGGTGTTAGCGTAGACGTTATCTTAGCCGTACTGGCACGTCGCCCTACATCACCAGCCGATTTTGATAGTCGCATCAAGGCCGTATCCCACTTTAGAAGTCTTGAGCAAGCATCGGCGCTCGCCGCTGCCAACAAGCGTGTATCTAATATTCTGGCTAAAGTTGAAGGTGAACTTCCGGCAGCTATCGATGCAGGTTTGTTAGTTGAGAATGCAGAGAAAGTATTAGCCGAAAAGCTAAACGAACTTCAGCCACAACTGGCACCGCTATTTGCTGCCGCTAACTATCAGGAAGCATTAGCACTGCTTGCAGATCTGCGTGAAAGCGTCGATACCTTCTTCGAAGATGTGATGGTTATGGCCGACGATGAAGCACTGAAGAACAACCGTTTAGCGCTACTATCCAGCCTACGTGAGCAATTCCTACACGCTGCCGATATTTCATTGCTGCAGTAAGCAATAAGGTTCGAGGTTCGAGGTTCGATTAAAATGAAAAAAGCCCTGGAGAAATCCGGGGCTTTTTTTTGCCTGGAAAGCTTAAAACGTTTTCAGCCTCTCATGAAGCCGGTCAAACTCTTCGCGAGTCAGGTCAGCATCGATAAGTAAACGGTTTAAACAGGTTTCATCTAATTTTCCAGCTTCATGCAGCATAGAGCACTCACTGATTAAATTCGCCTTCCAGACCACAGCGGCAAGCCTTTCGGTTGGTTTAGCACTCGTATTGGCTAATGCATTCAGAGATGTCTCAAAACTTGCAGGTAACTGCCAACAGCGAGCCAGAAGAGCGCTTAAACTTAATGACTTTGAGGTCATCACCTGCCTAAACAGAGAGGAGCTAGGAAGCTCACCGGGATCGGCTAAATGAAATCCATCCAACAACATTTTGAAGATAGCTATCTTACCCACATCATGGAGCAGGCCTAACATAAAGGCCGTATCGGGATCTTCATTTGGGAGTTGAGCCGCTAACTCGGAAGAGAGAAATGCCACCTGCATAGAGTGACGCCATATCTGTAAACCAAAGCGACGGTAATAGATGGGCTTTATCTCTATCATATCCCGTACCAGAGAAGTGGTAACGAAACGCCTTAATTGATCTCGACCTAATTGCACGAAGGCTTGCTGAAGGCTCGTCACCTCTCTCTCTGAACGCTTAAAAACTGGTGAATTACATAGCTTGAGAACCTCAACACTCAGCACTGGATCTTGCTGAATAAGTTCAAGTAATACCTTTATATCGACACTTTCATCGCTCAATTTCTTATCAAGTTCAGCCATACGAGTCGGCAACTTAAGCACATTCTCAGCAATCGCCATGGGCGAAGACAAGGCACGTTCTACATCGCCGATGACATTTTTCTCTAAGTTGTTGGCTATCCCACCCTGATCATTTTCTCTTGCAGCAAAAAGCAAGCTGTAGAAGAGTGCCGAAACATCGACAGAGTCTTCACTAAAGCTTAACGGCTCAAGACTTGTCTTAGGTTTCTTGTTTGAAACCTGCTGTAATTCAGGATTCTGACTGAAGCTTTTAGGCTGGGGAACGACAGCGTTATCTCTGATATTAAAGAGTTTACTAAGTAATTTTTTGACCAATTTTTATGACCGGGTAAAAGAGTATGTAATAGAGGTACAGAAAGATTATAGGACAATATCCTATAACTTAAGCCGTAAAAACAAATTCCGGCTCAAACTTATACTTACCGCTTGTTTTTACGGCAGTGAATGCCGAAACTAGCTTTAGTGGCCACAATAAGAAACTAAAATGACAACAGAGCAGGCTCCTAAGGTATTTAGGCTGGGGGAGAGTGCAGTGGTTATAGACTGCACAAATGACTTTCCGAAGGTATCGAGGCTCAGTATCCAACGCAAAATTTGGTGGCTGGCCGATCGATGTCGGCAGACTGACGATTTTATCGATATCGTCCCCGGTATGAACAATCTCACCCTCTTTGTTAAGAGTACCAATCGAGTAAACTCTTGGTTAACTCAGCTTGGTGAGCTCTGGCTTCAGGCGAAAGAGATGGGTCTCAGTGGCCAAAATATGGAGATCCCTCTAGTCTATGGCGGAGAGTTTGGGCCCGATCTGGAAAAGGTCGCAGAGTATCACCGACTCAGTTGTGAGGAGGTAATACGGCGACACTCTCGCGAGAGATATACGGTCCTGTTTCTTGGATTTCAGCCAGGTTTTCCCTATCTCGATGGACTAGACTCAAGCCTTTTTACCCCCAGATTAGCCGTGCCCAGATTATCCATTCCGGCAGGGTCAGTTGGAATAGGCGGTAACCAAACAGGTATCTATCCGGCGTCAGCCCCCGGAGGATGGCAGCTCATTGGCCGTACTAATTTGCCCCTGTTTACTCCGGAGTCAGCAAGTTCACCGACCCTTGTCCAACCCGGTGATACCATTCAATTCATTCCGGTGGAATATTTAGAGTTCGGTGCATAAGAGTTAAGCTCATGAAGGAATGAAACAATAACAATGATAGAAACAAATAGTATCCTGCTCCTTAAGGCAGGTATCCACTCATCGGTACAAGATCTTGGTTGCACAGGCTATCGCCATCTGGGAATAACCGGCGGCGGAGCGTTGGATAGGCACGCCTTAATACTGGCAAACCGACTACTCGGCAATGATGATGCATCGGCAGCAATTGAGCTGACATCAGGTACAGTGGAGCTGCAATTTAATCAGGATACCTGGTTTGTCGTAACGGGAGCGAGCTATCAAATATCAATTGGCCAACGTGACATCTGGTGTAACTGGCGAAATAAAATTAAAGCGGGCGAAACCCTCAGTCTGAGAGGCCCGAAATCAGGTATGCACGCCTACCTCGCACTCGAGGGCGGAATTACCGGCGGGGTGGAGAATGGTATACCTGATACTGCCCCCCCCTTATGTTCAAGGTTTTCAGGAATCTTAGGCGCAGTGCTTAAGGATGGAGATAGATTGGCGTTAGGTCAGACCGGAACAATATCCAAACCAATAGGTGCAGTGCAACGGGGTAATTCAAATGAGATCCGTGCCCTTCCCGGCCCTGAGATGGCTCTATTTTCTCCTGAGTCAAAAAAAGCCTTCTGGAACACCTCCTGGCAACTCACCAACGAAAGCAACAGAATGGGAGCCAGACTATCCGGAATATCATTGTCCTTAGCGCGGCAACAAGATATGGAATCCCATGCCGTCATGCCGGGCACGGTTCAAGTTCCCCCTTCCGGACAACCCATAGTATTACTGGCCGACTCACAAACCACGGGCGGCTATCCTAAAATAGCCACTGTGATTGAAGCCGACCTCTGGAAGTTAGCCCAAACAAGGCCCGGAGAAGAGGTTAGATTTGTTCACGTGAGCCCAAATCAGGCTGACGATGCTAACTATGAATGGGAAGAATATTTTTATCGACTTCAGCGGGCAATAGAGGCCAATGGCTAAAATTATCCAGCGGGCTGGCGATGACTCACCATACAAATGGGAAGAGTATTTTTATCAACTTCAACGGGCAATAGAGGCCAATGGCTAAAATTAAGAAGGTCTCGAGTTACGAACTAAAGATAAACCTAAGAAAGCGACGAGTTTAAAAGCTTAAAGCTTATCACTTGCGCTCGTAGCTCGTAGCTCGTAGCTCGTAGCTCGTAGCTCGTAGCTCGTAGCTCAATAATATCACTGAGGACCATCATGTTATCAAATCTGAAAGGTTACCCCATAGACCTCAACGCTGATCTTGGTGAAGGCGGCAAGTTTGATTCACAACTATTAAGCATTATCACCTCGGCAAATATCGCCTGTGGAGGTCATGCGGGTGATCCTCTGAGCATGAGAAATACGGTGATTCTGGCACTTAAAAATAGCGTCAATGTCGGCGCTCACCCTAGCTTTCCCGATCGACAAAATTTTGGGCGTAAGAGAATAGATGTTTCAGATAAGCAACTAGCAGACTCTATCTATCAACAGATAATGGCACTAAGAGCCATCTGTGATGAACTGGGCGCAAAATTGTTTCACGTGAAACCTCATGGAGCCTTTTATAACGAAGTGGCTAAGGATGAGGTTTTAGGGCTCATCTTGATTGATGTAATAAAACAGATAGACCCGGAGCTTAAGTTGATGATCTTAGCGGGAAGCCCCTTAGTTAAACAGGCCCGCCAACACGGACTCTCGGTTATCGAAGAGGCATTTGCCGACAGAGCCTACCTCAATGACGGCTCACTCGCTGCCCGCAACGAAGATGGCGCCGTGATACACAACCCTCAACAGGCACTGCAGCAGGTTCTAAAAGTTATCGGGAAAAAGCCGGTGACAACCTTAGGCGGACAACCGATCATCATAAATGCCACCAGCATCTGTCTACATGGTGATAATGAACAGGCCCTGGAATTTGCAAAACTGATTAGTGAAAATCTAACCTAAGCAAGCTGAGAATAGATTCCGGCCAAAAGCACGCCGGAATGACGGGAATGTAACGTTATAATGATAGGAATATAAACGTCAGAATAATTAGACGCTCGTCATCCTGAACTTGTTTCAGGATCCATGTACAACGTCTATTTATTTACATCCCTGTCAAATAGACATAAAAAAGCCCCGGATATCTCCAGGGCTCTTGTTTTCAGTCTTTGGCTCTAACCTCGTAACTCGAAGCTAGAAACTCGTAACCGCTCTTCTAGACGTCCAAGTTAGCTACGTTCAGCGCATTTGATTCGATAAATTCACGACGTGGCTCAACCTGATCGCCCATCAAGCAGGTGAACAACTGATCGGCAGCAATCGCATCTTCAATCGTAACGACTAACATACGACGAGACTCTGGATCCATAGTGGTTTCCCATAACTGCTCAGGGTTCATCTCACCCAATCCTTTGTATCGTTGAATATAAAGACCACGCTTAGAGTCACCCATTAACCAATCGAGTGCCTCAACGAAGCTGGATACTTCCTTCAGACGCTCACCACGCTTAACATAGCCACCCTCTTCAATTAAACCATCAAGAGCAGAAGCTAGTTTCGTCATACGCTCATAATCGCTCGATAGCAAAAAGTCATATGAGAACAGATAGTGAGTATCGATACCGTGCTTACGGATAGTGATCTTAGGCAGATACACTTGACGCTCAGGATCTAAGAAGGCTTCTCCGCTAAAGATAAACCCACCAGACTCTTTCTCGGAAAGGTCGGCAACATAAGCATCACACCACTGTTGAACCTGAGTCTCATCGCCTAAGACATCGTTACTCAAAGCTGGGTGATACAACATGCGCTCAGTTAACATCAATGGATAACGCTGATCTAAGCGATCAAAGATAGCTTCAACTTCACGATACTGATAAACCAATTTCTCTAGTGGTGCGCCCGACATGGCCGGTGCATCGGCTGACGCATGGATCTCACCACCATCTAACGCTAAGTTGGTCAAAAACTCAGTCAATGCAGGGTCATCTTTTAGGTACTGCTCTTGCTTACCCTTCTTAACCTTATAAAGCGGTGGCTGGGCAATATAAACATAGCCACGTTCGATAAGCTCAGGCATTTGACGGAAGAAGAAGGTCAATAGCAAGGTACGGATGTGCGAGCCATCGACGTCGGCATCGGTCATGATGACGATGTTATGATAGCGAGTCTTATCTGGGTCATATTCATCACGGCCGATACCACAACCTAACGCTGTGATGAGGGTCGCGACCTCCTGTGACGATAACATCTTATCGAAACGGGCTTTCTCAACGTTAAGGATTTTACCTTTAAGTGGCAGAATCGCTTGGTTCTTACGGTTACGCCCCTGCTTAGCACTACCGCCAGCAGAGTCCCCTTCCACTATGTAAATTTCAGAATGAGCAGGGTCTTTCTCTTGGCAATCGGCCAGTTTACCCGGCAAGCCACCTAAATCTAATGCGCCTTTACGACGAGTCATCTCACGGGCTTTACGCGCCGCTTCACGAGCACGAGCCGCATCGATAATCTTGCCAACAATAAGCTTAGCTTCATTTGGATGCTCCATCAGGTAATCACCTAACTGCTCACCCATGGTCTGCTCAACGGCCGTCTTAACTTCGCTCGAAACCAGCTTATCTTTGGTTTGAGAGCTGAATTTAGGATCGGGGACTTTAACAGAGATAACAGCAGTCAAACCTTCACGGGCATCATCACCGGTTGCGCTGGTCTTTCCCTTCTTGTTGTAGCCTTCACGATCCATATAACTATTCAAGTTACGTGTCAGTGCACTACGGAAGCCAGCTAAGTGAGTACCACCGTCGCGCTGAGGAATGTTATTGGTAAAACAGAAGATACTTTCCTGGAAGCCATCATTCCACTGCATAGCGACTTCAACGGTAATGCCATCTTCACGCTCTTGGATAAAGTGGAAAACTTCTTTGTTTACCGGAGTCTTATTAACATTCAAATAATCGACAAATGCGCTGATACCGCCGTCATACTTGAAAAACTCATTACGGTTATCACGCTCATCGACAAGACGAACACCCACACCTGAGTTTAGGAATGACAGTTCACGGACACGCTTGGCCAGGATATCGAAATGGAACAAGGTATCCGAGAAGGTCTCTTCACTCGGCCAGAAGCGGATCTCTGTACCTGTGTTAGTGGCTTCACCAATGGCTTTAATAGGCTCATCTGGCACGCCATGTGTGTAAAACTGCTCATAAAGCTTACCGTCACGACGGATTGTCATTTGTAGCTTGTGAGATAGCGCGTTTACAACCGAAACACCTACACCGTGAAGGCCGCCAGACACTTTATACGAGTTATCATCGAACTTACCGCCGGCATGCAGTACCGTCATAATAACTTCGGCAGCAGACACCCCTTCCTCTTCATGGATAGAGACCGGAATACCACGACCATCATCTTTAACCGACACAGAACCGTCAGCGTGGATAGTGATAGTAACGTCGCTACAATAGCCAGCAAGTGCTTCATCGATAGAGTTATCGACCACTTCGAATACCATGTGATGTAGACCTGTGCCATCATCGGTATCACCGATGTACATTCCTGGTCTCTTACGTACCGCATCAAGGCCTTTTAGAACCTTAATACTCGAAGAATCATAACTATTCTCTGACATATTATTCTCTCGTCGGTTATTCAATTACCGTTACACGCCCTTGCTCCACATGGAACATTTTACTGGGCGGCGTGTTTAACGAATCTAGTATCGCTGCGGGCTCGATGGCGGTGACAAATACTTGTGCACCTGTGTCGATTAACTGCTGCAGCAACAACTGTCTGTGCTTTGCATCCAACTCTGCTGGAAGATCATCCACCAGATAAATACTGTTTTTATCTATTTGTTGTTTTAACAACTTTCCCTGTGCAATACGCAGTGCACAGACTAACAATTTCAATTGGCCCCGGGATAATGCATCTTGTACCGGTAAGGTACCGACACGTAATCTCAGATCGGCTTTATGGGGCCCGCTACCTGTATTTCCGCTAGCGAGATCTCTGGGATATTGCATTTCGAGTAACTGCGCGTAATCAGTTTTACTATCCCAACCTCGGGTAAAGGAAACCTTAACATCGACCTGAGGTAAAAACTCCCCAATTATACCCTTAAGTTGCTCATTTAACGAGTTTACATATCGAGTTCTGATATCGGTCACGACTTCAGAATATCGAATCAATTCTTTATCCCAAAATTGAATTTGAGAGTAACCGGTTTCATTTTTAAGCAGTTGATTTCTTTGCTTTAAAATTCGCTTAACGTTAACCCAGGCGGAATGAAAGCTCTTATCACAATGAAACGCCCCCCAATCGATAAATTGACGTCTCGATTTTGGCCCTTCGAATAACAACGCAAAACTCTCGGGAGTGATCACCTGAATGGGTAAAGACTCTGCCAAGGTCGATAGGCGTTTGACTTTATCGCCATCGATCTTGACCTCAGTTTCACCACTGCGGAAACGCCTTAATCCAATTTTGTGTTCCTTATCGAGCACATTTAAATTGGCAAACAGCGTCAACTTATCATCTGAGTGTTGAATCACCCGTTGTGAAAGATGGCTGCGAAAGGAGCGACCCATACCAAGAAAATAGATAGCCTCTAAGATACTGGTTTTGCCACTGCCATTATGGCCATAAATCAGATTAATTCCCTCACCAGGAAGCAGTTGAGCTGAACTGATATTCCGAAATGTTTCAATATGAAGACGCGTCAGACTCATTAATGGCTCTGTAATCACTTATCCGGCAAGCCAGCGATCAAATGCCTATCTCTAACCTGAAAGACAGAGGCAAACCAGCCAAGCAAAAAATTAAAATAGCCAAGAAGATTAGCATATCCACAGGCCACATCAAAGCAGGGATTAAGCAGTAGCAGACACTAAAAGTCGAGGTGAATTACGCTCAGAAGCTGGATAATAATTAGGCCAACAAACAAAAACAGAAAAGGCTGTAAAAACAGCCTTTTAGTTATCTAACCTGGGTTTGTCTCACCGTGATGAGAGCTAGAGCCTCATCGGCATAACCACATACATAGAATTTTCTTCTATATGGTTCTCTATCAAGGCACTCGAATTACCATCGATAAGCGTGATACGAACATCATCTGAAGGTAGGTTGTTGAGGACATCCAGCAGATAACTGACGTTAAATCCTATCTCAAGCGGAGTATTCTCATATTCAACATCTAAGATCTCTTCCGCTTCTTCCTGCTCCGGGTTATTGGCGGTGATCTTAATCAGATTATTTTCAAGTTGAACCCGTACACCACGGAATTTTTCATTTGAAAGAATCGATGCACGCAACAGTGCCTGTTTAAGATGGTTACGGCTCGCAATAACGATCTTATCGCCACCTTTAGGCAATACACGACGGTAATCAGGGAAGCGACCATCGACCAACTTACTGGTGAATACAGCACTGCCTGTCGTTGCACGAATAGCATTATCACCGATAGCAATAGTGATATCTAAGTCTTCGCCTTCAAACAGGCGTTGCAGCTCAACCACACCTTTACGCGGCACGATCACCTGCTTTTCAGGCAGTGAGTCTTCAACCATACGATGACTCAGGGCTAATCGATGGCCATCGGTAGCAATAGCACGCAGCACGTTACCTTCAGTCTCTAACAACAAACCGTTAAGATAATAACGTACATCCTGATTAGCCATCGAAAACTGAGTCGCATCGATGAGGGATTTGAGTGTGCCTTGCTTTATTGTAAATTCGATATCGGCCTGGAAGGCCTCAACATTCGGATACTCTTCGGCAGGAAGTGTTGCCAGAGTAAAACGACTACGACCAGAGCGGAGTAACAGGCGGTTTTCCTGTTGCTCGATTTTAAGCTCAACCTGATCGGGTAATGATTTAACAATATCGAGAAATTTCTTTGCCGGTATCGTGGTACGTCCTTCCTGAACGTCGCCCTCTAACTGAACTTGGCCCACCAACTCGACTTCTAAATCAGTACCGGTCATCTTAAGTGAGTGACCACTCACTTCAACTAAAAGGTTTGCCAGTATTGGCAAGTTATGTCGTCTCTCCACCGCTCCAGTCACAAGTTGCAACGGCTTTAATAGGGCATCCCTATCAATTGAAAATTTCATCAGTTTCAATTTCCCAGATTTATGAAGATAGCGTACGGATCAAGTTAGCATAATCTTCTTTCGTGTCATGACTTTCTTCTCTCAACTGCGCAATTTTACGACAAGCATGCAGAACAGTTGTATGGTCTCGCCCCCCAAAGGCATCCCCGATTTCGGGCAAACTATGGTTGGTTAACTCTTTAGAAAGCGCCATAGCCACTTGACGTGGTCTGGCAACACTACGCGAACGACGCTTAGAAAGCATGTCAGCCATCTTGATCTTGTAATATTCAGCGACAGTTTTCTGAATATTATCTATAGTGACCAATTTTTCCTGTAGTGCCAAGAGATCTCTTAAAGCTTCGCGCACAAAGTCGATAGTAATCGGACGACCTGTGAAATTAGCATTGGCAATAACACGATTTAATGCACCTTCAAGCTCTCGAACGTTAGAACGTAAACGCTTGGCGATAAAGAAGGCCACCTCATCGGGAAGATTAATGCCGCTCTCCTGAGCCTTACGCATCAATATCGCAACACGGGTCTCTAACTCTGGCGGCTCGATCGCAACCGTAAGGCCCCAACCGAAACGAGATTTAAGTCTGTCTTCAACGCCATCGATCTCTTTAGGATATTTGTCCGACGTTAAGATGATCTGATGATTACCTTCCAATAGTGCATTAAAGGTATGGAAAAATTCTTCCTGGGATCTATCTTTGTTAGCAAAGAATTGAATATCATCGATAAACAAAGCATCGACGCTACGGTAGTAACGTTTGAACTCTTCGATCGCATTATTCTGTAATGCCTTCACCATATCTTGAACGAAGCGCTCAGAATGCATGTAAACGACTTTAGCATTAGGATTGTTCTTTATAATGCCATTTCCAACCGCATGTAACAGATGGGTCTTACCTAAACCTGTACCACCATATAAGAAGAGTGGATTATAGGCACCACCCGGATTTTCAGCGACTTGCATCGCAGCCGCTTTACCCAGTTGGTTTGACTTACCTTCTACAAAGTTTTCAAACTGGTAAGTCAGATTGATATTGCTTCTGTGATTGGCGGCAACGGCAGGCTCGGGGGAATCAACATTAAATGAAGTCTTAGCCGGCTTAGTTGTATTTCGCTCGAACTTTGGCCTTTCAACCGCAGCAGTTGCCTGCATTGGTGGTGGCGATGAAGGGCGACTCCCGATATCGAAGCGTAGTTTGGGTGCATCACTCCCCATCTGTTCAGTAAAAAACTGATTGATGATGTTGATGTATTTATCTCTTACCCAATCAAGAACGAAACGGTTTGGAGCATAGAGAACTAATGTATCTCCGTCCATTTGAGCTTGTAACGGTCTAATCCACATACTGAATTGCTGAGCAGAGAGCTCATCCTGTAGTCGTCCGATACATTGCTGCCAAAGTGAAACCGCCACGTACTTATCCCCAAAAGATCACACAAAGAGAGCTATTCTATAGTGAGATCACGATGATCGCTATCGTTATAATAGTTTTATCCCCAGATAGATCATCTTTCATTGCTTATATCGATCCAAAAGGATCGGCTGCGATCCAATTATTTTCAAAAAGCGGCAAATCCAGCTTTATTAAGCGATCCAGATCGATCTATAATTACACGGTTCAGATCAGGTTTAAGATCACTGGATCCACAAGATGTAGTGGTCATGCACAGAGTTATCCACATATTATGGTGCCTCTGGATAACCTGAGATAGAATTAATTGGCCAGAATTTTATCACTTGATGCTTTTGCTTGTTGACTGGCATAGCTAAAGTGATTACAATTCGGCCTCTTTTTTGCCCTTGCCTCAAATTTATGATGGTAAGGTTTGTTAACTAACACAAAGACGGATTGCCACAATGAGTAAACGTACTTTTCAACCAAGCAACCTAAAGCGTAAGCGTTCTCACGGATTCCGCGCTCGTATGGCTACAGTTGGAGGCCGCAAGGTCCTAGCTCGTCGTCGTGCTAAAGGTCGCGCTCGTCTTTCTGCTTAATCGTAGAAATGCAAGTGACTAGCTACACCTTTACGCGGGAGTTACGTTTGTTAACTCCCGCGCAATTCAAATCTGTATTCACAAAACCCATCAAAGCTTCTTCGGCTGAAATAACCTTACTTGCTATTCCTAACTCTGAACAACATCCTCGTTTGGGATTGACTGTTGCTAAGCGTTTTGTAAAGAAAGCCCATCAGCGAAACAGAATTAAACGTATCATCAGAGATAACTTTCGTTTGCATCAGCACGAACTACCTCCTATCGATATAGTCGTACTCGTCAGAAATGGCGTGGTAGAGATGGAAAATACAGATCTCCATAAATTGGTAGAAAAGCTATGGCGAAAACTCAATCGCCGTTACAATGGCTAGCGACCACGTTAATTCGTGGCTACCAAGTCTTCATCAGCCCCTTTTTAGGGGCTAATAAGTGCCGCTTTCATCCAACTTGTTCCACATATGCAATAGAAGCAATTCGTTTGCACGGATTTGCAAAAGGCAGTTGGCTAGCAGCAAGACGCATATTAAAATGTCACCCTTTACATCCGGGCGGAATCGACCCCGTCCCCCCAAAAAAACACAGGTGTAATAAATAGGCTATGGAATCTCAACGCAATATATTGCTTATCGGTCTGCTTTTTGTCAGCTTTTTGCTATGGCAACAGTGGCAGGTTGATCAAGCCCCACAACCAGTAGCAACGGAATCTTCATCAACAATTCCGTCTTCGTCTACTTCAGATTCTCACAGCTCTGACGTTCCGGATGCCGACTCAGCACTGCCTGCTGCTGTTGTTGCTTCTAAAGAACTGATCACAGTGAACACCGATCAGTTAATCATTAAGATTAACCCTATCGGTGGTGATATCGTTTATTCCGCACTCGTTGAACACAAACTTGAGCTGGATAAAGATGAGCCTTTTGTTCTTTTAGAGCAAACGAAAGATATAAACTACATTGCTCAAAGTGGTCTTATCGGTCGTAACGGTATCGACAGCAGTTCTAAGGGCCGTGCACACTTCGACAGTGCTTCACGTGAATACACCTTAGCCTCTGGCCAGGATACCTTAGAAGTTCCGCTTACTTTCGTTGCCGACAATGGTGCGACTTACACTAAGATGTTTGTCTTCCATCGTGGTCAATTTAAAGTGGATGTCGACTATGTGATCGACAACACTACAGACCAGCAGTTGCAAGTTCAGATGTACGGTCAGATTAAGCACAGCATCAAGCAAAGCGAAAGCAGCATGATGATGCCTACTTACCGTGGCGCCGCGTTCTCTACTGCAAATACCCGCTACGAAAAGTACAGCTTCGATGATATGGCTGATAAGAACCTGGACGAGAAAACATTAGGTGGGTGGGCAGCAATGCTTCAACACTATTTTGTTTCTGCCTGGGTACCACCAGCTAACGATCAGAACATCATCTTCTCCAGCATCAGTGCCGGTGGACAAGCGAATATCGGTTTCCGTGGCGCCGTCTATGATGTCGCCCCGGGCGCAACTCAAACGATTAACTCTGAGTTTTATGTTGGTCCTAAGAATCAAGAAGCCCTATCGGCCATCTCTGAATCACTTAACCTGGTAGTCGATTATGGTTTCCTTTGGTGGTTAGCCGTACCTATCTACAAGTTACTGATGTTCTTCCAATCATTAGTGACTAACTGGGGTCTTGCAATTATCCTTATCACGCTAACCGTACGTGGTATGTTGTACCCGTTAACGAAAGCTCAGTACACCTCGATGGCTAAGATGCGTAATCTGCAACCTAAGCTTGCTGAGATGAAAGAGCGTTTCGGTGATGACCGCCAGAAGATGGGTCAGGCTATGATGGAACTTTACAAGAAAGAGAAGGTAAACCCTATGGGTGGCTGTCTTCCTATCTTGCTACAGATGCCAATCTTCATCGCCCTATACTGGGTACTGCTGGAGAGTGTTGAGCTACGTCATGCACCGTTCATGCTTTGGATCACCGACCTTTCGGTACAAGATCCTTACTATGTAATGCCAATTCTGATGGGCATATCTATGTTCGTGATGCAGAAGATGCAGCCAATGGCACCGACGATGGACCCAATGCAACAGAAGATGATGCAGTGGATGCCGGTAGTATTTACCGTATTCTTCCTATGGTTCCCTGCAGGTCTGGTACTTTACTGGTTAGTTGGTAACTTAGTTGCGATTACGCAGCAGAAGATCATCTATGCCGGACTGGAGAAAAAAGGGTTAAAATAACCCTTAGTATCCAATAAACGAAAGCGGTTGATACTCAGTATTAACCGCTTTTTGCTTTATATGAGAGACCGATTTTATAATTTAACTCTCCATTTTTAATTTCCATATCAAACTAGGAAACACAGTAATGACAACAGATACTATCGTGGCACAAGCAACGGCCCCAGGGCGTGGTGGTGTAGGTATCATTCGTATCTCAGGCGATCAAGCCAGCGAAGTGGCGATGGCACTCCTTGGACATATTCCAAAGACCCGCTATGCCGATTACTGTGACTTTAAAGATGGTGAAGGTGAAGTCATCGATCAGGGCATCGCCCTCTACTTCCAGGGGCCTAACTCCTTTACCGGTGAAGATGTACTCGAGCTTCAGGGACATGGTGGCCAGATAGTCCTCGATATGTTGATCAAGCGCGTGATGGAAGTTGAAGGGATCCGCATCGCTAAGCCCGGTGAATTCAGTGAACAAGCCTTCATGAACGATAAGCTTGACCTGACTCAGGCCGAAGCCATTGCCGATCTAATCGATGCCACCAGCGAACAGGCTGCTAAAAGCGCCTTAAACTCACTTCAGGGTGAATTCTCAACCCAAGTACATGAACTGGTCGATCAAGTCACCAACCTTCGCCTGTACGTCGAGGCGGCCATTGATTTCCCCGACGAAGAGGTGGACTTTCTTTCCGATGGGAAGATTGCAGGCTCGCTTTATCGCATCATCACTAAACTGGACTCAGTCCAGGCCAGTGCCAAGCAAGGTTCCATTATCCGTGAAGGGATGAAAGTGGTCATTGCCGGGCGCCCTAACGCCGGTAAATCCAGCCTCCTGAACGCACTGGCGGGTAAAGAGTCGGCGATTGTCACCGAAATAGCGGGCACCACACGAGACGTACTGCGTGAACATATCCATCTCGATGGCATGCCACTACACATCATAGATACCGCAGGACTAAGAGATACGGCAGACACAGTAGAACAGATAGGTATCGAGCGCGCCTGGGCCGAAATTGAAACTGCCGATCAGGTGTTGTTTATGGTCGATGGCACCACGACTGATGCGGTCGACCCCCACGAAATCTGGCCAGACTTTATCGATCGTCTACCAAAGAATCTCGGTGTCACCGTTGTCCGTAACAAGGCTGATATCACAGGTGAAGCGCTTACCGTCACCCAAGACCATGGCCACAATGTATTTAGAATATCGGCCAAAACAGGCTTAGGCGTCGAGGAGTTGCAGCAGCACCTGAAATCACTGATGGGCTACCAGAGCAACCTTGAAGGTGGCTTTATCGCACGACGTCGCCATTTAGAGGCCTTAGAGCTGGCCACCAGCCACCTGATGATAGGTAAAGAGCAGTTAGAGGTCTATCAAGCCGGTGAACTGCTCGCCGAAGAGCTACGTATGACTCAAATGGCGCTATCTGAAATCACCGGTAAGTTCACTTCAGATGATCTTCTTGGAAAGATCTTCAGCAGTTTCTGTATTGGGAAATAATTTTAAGAAGATCCTAGAGCCTAGATTCTAGGTTCTGGAACCTAAGGCGACGCTGCGCTGATTAAAGATCCTAGCAGCTAGGATCTTTAATCTCCTCCAGCCCTTACGATCCTGAATTTACCCTCTTAGACCAAAAGCAGGATCCTGAAACGAGTTCAGGATGACAAAACCGTAGCACTTATCGATAACTGAAAATTGGCAGCATAAATAAGCCTATCCTCGTGCATAAAAAACCACCTGTTCTCCCCTTTTTAAAAACGATCCCAATGCTGTGGCTGAAGCAAAAAATACGATGATCCGGATCAAAACAATCAACAGATATATCAACAAGCAAAATAAAGTCAGCTTAAGATCTGGAGTATTGTTTAGATCTCGCAGTAAACAATTGTTTTAACTACACTTATTTTCACAACCTCTTTTAAAAACCAGATAATAATAATAAATTAAATTTCAACCTGTAGATAAGTTATACGCAAAAAAATAGATGAGAATAATTATTCGTACTGTAAAAGATCGCGGCATCATTGATAGCGCAAAATTTGGGGGAGTAAAATGAAAAAGATCTAAAGAGAAATACAACATAAACCCCCCCTCTTTTTATGCTGTATTAACCAGCTACAACAGTACAAAAACCATCCGCCCCACCTTTAACAAGATAAAAAACCAGAATGGCTTTCCGAAGTAGACCTTAGCCATTTGAACCTCATTTATCATTAGCAACACGACTGACCTTACATTCCTGTATAAATCGGAATTTTCCAACCTACCTAGCGTATTCCCTCACTGGGTTTAGGAGGCATTCCCATGTTCCTCATTAACCATTCGACCACCTCTTACTTCACATCCACTACACGACTAGCTTTACGGTACTGGATCTTCCAACCTACCCAACGCGGTAACTCCCAACGCTTAGGTCCCGTTTTCCTCAATCCACCCGCATATACCAGAGTCACCAGTTTCCGCTTAGGCAGATACTCCACCGTCACTTTTAATTCCGCCAGAGCCAGTTGGGTTGGGTACATGGCATCGAACGCCTCACGTTCCCACTCGGGGATCCCCTCGAAAAGCAGGTCTTCGGCCTCGATAAGCTCAAGATCGTCAAAGCTTTCGACTCCAAGCTCGGACAACTTATTCGAAAGATAGCTTTCAAATACCAAAGGCTCAGTACCTAATGCCTTCATCTCAGGCGTTAGCACTTGTTCCTTGTTTTTACCTAAGGCCAGCCAGATATTCCATGCGGCTATATCGGCATTAAGTTTGGCCGCAACGCCTTTAAACTGACGACCAAGCGCAATGCTACGCACAATAGCCTCTAAAGCCTGTTCGCCTTCGACAGCCTTTAGCCTGGAGCCTATCACCCGCCCGGCATACACAGTTTCGACCACAACTTTATGAGATGCGCCCTTCTCTCTGTTTTCGGCCAGGCGCTCCTCACCTAGGTCTGCATCGAGTAACGCCTTTAGCGAAACTGGTGCCATGCAACTGGCCAGGTTTAATGTCTGTTTACTGCCTTTACCCGCAATCGAATGTTGGTCAAACACCAGAGCAGCCAACGCACTCTCTTTGCCGCTTAAATCTTTAAGCTCACAACAGAATCGGCTCTCCCGGCCAATTTGAATTTCGCTGTAACCATTACCTAATGCAGTCACTCTTTTCTCGCGACGAACGAACGCCAAATCAGGCAGCGCCTTAATCACTGACAACAACCAGCGCTGACGAAGTTCAGACTGTTTGGGCCCGATAGACTGTGCCTGATTGAGACTGGATAATTGCAGAGCCGAGCGAATTTGATTCGACAGAAAGCGCGCCTCCTTACGTCCATTGAGGTCAACAAGCGCATTATCACTCATGAACTCGGCGACAGGTTCACGAACCAATTTGATCAAGGTGAAAGCATCGCAACCTAGTGGCTCCCACTCATTGAGCTCTTTTAAAGCCTGCTCCGAGGTAGGTAATTTAAATAATCGTTGAGGTATGCTCAATGCAGCCGCCAGATCGACCATAAAACCGCGGCATTCATCATCGGGCATGGCACTGATTAAATGTGCAAACTGAGTATCGATAGGTAGCGGCGATAACTTATGCCCATGTTGGGTGATCTTGCCCTGCTCATCGATAGCCCCCATAGATAGCAACTTTTGTTCGGCAATGGCTAATGCCTTATCGGGAATACTATCGACAAACTGAAGCCCGGATAGCCGATAACTACAGCCTGCGGCGGCTAACATGGGCTCAACCAGCTCTTCACGTTGCAGTTCAGGCGGCGTCATGGCTTCTAAAGGTGCGCCCTTGCCCCACAGGCGAATACAGATCCCATCTTGAGTTCTCCCCGCACGGCCCTTTCTCTGCTCGCTGCTGGCCCTCGAAATTCTAGCCAATGATAAAACCGTACGGCCGTTACGCTGGTGGGTGCGTCGCTCTAGCCCTGAATCAATCACAGCCGTGACACCAGGAATTGTCAGGGACGTTTCGGCGACATTGGTAGAAAAGATCACTCGCTGTCTGGATGACTCGATCAATACCTGCTTCTGTTCCACAGGGGAAATCCCCCCGTGTAAGGCTAAGAGCTCCAGCCTGTTGCCATCGCCTGTTAGCGGTTGGCAGGTCTGCAAGCAAGCTTGTATCTCTCGTTTACCCGGCAGAAACACCAGTATATCGCCATCGGTTTCAGTTAATAACTGACTCACCGCAGTTTTAACGGCCTGCTCGACGCCACGGGTATCCGGCAGATGATGACTTTCCTTAGCCTGATATCTAAGTTCCACGTGGAACCTTCGACCCTGGGCATATAAACGTTTAGCACTTAAGTTGCTTGCACAGCCTTGAGCTGTACTTGGCAAACAGCCTTGAGCGTTGTTTGTAGAACAGCCTTGAGCGGTGCTTGGAGTATTAGTAGCAAGATAGCTGGTCAGTCGCTCGCCATCGATCGTAGCCGAAGTTAGCACCAACCTCAAAGCAGGTGAACCCGAAACCTTTTGCTTCAGCATAGCCAACAAGAGATCGGTATCCCAGCGGCGTTCGTGGAACTCATCGATGATTACTGTATCGAAATTAGCTAACCCATCTTCCTGCAACCAACGCAGGGCAATACCCGGCGTAACGAAGGCTATCTGAGTATCCGCCGTCACCGTCGAATCGAAACGAATCGCATGTCCCACCGCTAAATTCGTTTGCGAGCCTACGAAAGAGGCAAGTGCCAGACAGGCGACCCTGCGTGGCTCAACCACCAACACCCGCTTCGCCCTCCCGGCATCAGGATCCATCTCTGCACACCAAAGTGGTAAGCGGGTAGATTTACCCGACCCCGTGTCAGACTCGACCACCAAATGATTGTCTTTGATGGCCTTTCTGAAATCATCGTAGAGCCTGTCTATAGGTAAAAAGTCGATAGGAAGTGAGGAAGGTGTGACTGACGTCATTGGCATTATTTCGGCTTGTTAATTAACGGTGGCTATAAAAGCTAATCATAACCTGTCGACTATCTTGAAAAACACTAAGTTAGCAAATTAAGTTTAAAGATAAAAAATTACGTCCATCTTTAACAGATGAATTTAAGCTCTATTGCCATAATCGACTCATCAAATAAGTAATTGAGTTTCTTGGCTTCCATAAATGGCGCCTTAGCGACTCCTTATTCAATTAATATGTTAACCATTCCTGGAACCAGCACCATGTCTAATGACTTTATAAACAGCGTGATTACAGAGTTTGCTCAAAGCTGCCAACTCGGAGATCTATCTTTTGATTCTGATGACTGTTGCCACCTAATCATAGATAAAAATCTGGCAGTGACACTACACTCAGACCAAAGTCGGCTAACTATCGCAGGTCAGTTATCTCAGGAAAAGCCTTCACCGGAAGCACTTTTATCTCTCAACCCGATGCTCAATGACGAACCCGCCATAGGTTGGAGTCAGGAAACTGGACTTATCGGTTATAAGCACATTCCGCAACAACTACTCACAGTAGAGATATTGGAACAAGCCATGGGGGATTTTCTGGAATGGATGAAACACCCACCGATGAACAAATTAACATCAGATAAACCAGTGAGTGAATCAGGTGTTTCGCTTCCAGCATTATCATTAAGAGTATAATAAAAATGATTAGTTTCAATAGTGTAAGAGAGTTGCAACACGCACTCCCAGAAGTTCAGGCGCAAGCGCAACACGAAGGGAAACTGCAAATAGCAGGCCGTGAATACCAAATAAGCCCGGCAACCCAACAAATCACCCGCTCTAATCCGGCAACAAGCAATAGCGAACGATTTTTTGAAAATATCGGCAAGCTTTTCCGCGAAGGCAGCACGCAATCAGTGGCAAAAGAATTAACCCAAACATTTTTTGGCAGCGAGTCCGCTCAAGCCCAACGACTTCAATCATCTTCATCAGTAGAACATGCTCGCATGTTGTTTAAAGATGCCGGGATAGATACGCCTACAGATGTACTAAATAGCCTATCTAAAGCGGATAGTAAGCTGATTGAAAACAATTCAGCCGAGTTAAACCAGCTTGCTGCTCACGCGATGAAAGAGTCACTGTTAGAGACATCTTCGGGGCAAAAACTCTCCTCTCTGATAGGTGATAATGCGGCTAAGGCATTAGGTTCCAAAATCGTTGAAGCTTATGGAGGAGGATTTGCTGCGGTAAATAACAATCCAACGGCAAGTGTGAATACCATGCAGATGATCGTAGATATGGAGATAGATCACTTAGGTTCGGCTCAAACTCACATTGAAGCACTGAGTTCTACAGATCTAAGCCAAGGTGTCTATGCAGAAACTCTGGCTGAAAGCACATTTAACCCTAACGGACTTACAGATGATGTTGACCGGGCTACAGCTTGGATCCTCAAGGCATCAACCTCTAAAGGAAATGAACAGGAAAACTTTGCCGCCTTGCTGCGTGAATACGTTGCCAACGATAAAGATCTTCTCGACTTCAATACGCTAAAAGAGCTGCATTCTCAGTTGGTACCCGATATCGAACGTGACTATCGAGGCCCGAATATCAATGGTGGCACTCTGCCATCCAGTATTGGCGGCGAAGGTATGCTGAAACAACACCTCGAAGGCTTCTTGCAGGATAAATCAGTATCAAATAAAGACTTGGGTAAGCAGCTATTCTCCAGCGTCATTGGCTATCACGGTTTCACCGATGGTAACGGACGAATGGGACGTACCTTATTTGCAATTGCAGAGCTACGTAACAGCAGCTTCAACCCACTCTCGATAGCGGCTGAAAATGCGCTACACGGCATAAAGTAAAGCTAACCCATTGATGGTTATATGAAGTAACAGCCCATAGAGGCTGTTATTTCATTCGACCTTATAATTTACAGTCTTATAATCTATAGCCAAAGTATTTGCGGTTTTCAGGACCGGCGACATTGGCGCTGATCTTATTGGGGTGTTTATACTCATCCCAACTGGCAACGTTTCGGCCCTTGTTGAGATGCGGAAAGTTGAGATGCGGAAAGTTAAGGTCAGGAAAGCTCTGATGTGGAGAGTTCAGCTCTTGAGAGTCAGAATAGCTCGGGTCAGTATCTGACGCTAAAAAGTTTATCAACTTAGATAAACTTCCAGACTCACTGATATCGATACTCAGAAGATCATCTCTCCCTTTGAAGTAATCAAAAACCTGCTCTTTGTGGGCATGGTAACTCTGAATAAGGTGCTCAGCATCCATGACATCATCCACCCTGTTCACCCCAAAGCTGTGGTTAAAGCTACGCTTCATGATGGCGTTAAACCGCCCCATCTTGTCATCAAGGTGCACCAGCATGCGACTCAATAGCATCTGCATCGACGGCACCCAACTGTCCAAAGACCTATCTAGGTAGACAAACTTAGCCCCGGGAAACAACTTATCCAGCTGCCGGTAATCACTGAAACAAGGGGCATCGGATATCACATCAGCCAGCTCAAATGCCTGCTTGGTAAAGGCCTGATGCGCCACCTTATATCCCCGTTCAAGCAGAGCCACGCTCACACTCGTCGTCCCGGTACGAGGCAAACCGATAATAAAGACCTTAGACATCATTTAAGGTTCTTAATCATAGCTAGAAGCTTGGCGTGTAAGGCCGTTTGAGGAAGAGTCGATCTGTTTGACGGCATATGGTGATATTATTCATGGCTTTGTCATATTGTACACTTGTCGTCTGCACCTTGTCTGTTCACAAGGCTGAAAGAACTTTTAGGTTTCATTTGGCTTTTGTATTCTTGAATTTTGATGACCGATTTAGGTGTTTTCAGTGATGAGTCAATTAAACAGGCTATTCGCCTCACCAAATGAGGCGATTAAACCTTTTATTTGCCTCATGCTCAATTATCACTTCGATTGAATGACTTAGATATTTCTAAGCAGGATAGAAAGGTTCAATATGTAAACTGGACAGGTATTGAGTCAGCGCTTCGCTCTCTTCGGTTTCGAACAAGGTGAAACTGTGCTCATCATGGTAGATTTCAGGTTCATGCAGAGAGCCAATATTCGCGGCGGTAACGATAGAGTAACGACTCGTCCTGGTATTCTCACGATCATCTTCATTGGAATAGTCGACCCACAGAACTAGGTATTGGCTACAGCGTTCTAGGCCTGAGCTATCAGAGTCTATCTTTGCCTTAAACATAAAGCTCGGACACGCATCATTGTGCCAGCTCTTATCGATAAGAAATGGGAAGCGGCTAAGCTCAAAACCCAACTCAAAACCTTCACCGAACTCTTGTTTGTATTGAGACATAACTGAACTTCCTGAGTGGGCTATCATTACTTGATTATAGTTGATGCAGATACTATTTCAGTTAAAAAGCCATCATTAACAGGACAAATTTAAACCACTTCCTTGATTAATAACTCCAAAAGGTTTCTAATAGTTTCATATTTAAAACAACAGTTTATATTCAATAGGTAAAACCTGTTAAATATTGTTTTTTTAACCATATACAGGATTTATATGGCAAATACCTACTATGTGTACTCACTGAAAGATCCTCGTCAGAAACCTGCGAGTATTTTTTATATAGGTAAAGGCACCGGAAGCCGAGCTACAGAACATATCCAACAAGTTGACCAAACCCGTAAAGGCAAGCTAATCCAAGAGATCTTGGATTCGGGTGCAACCCCATCCGTTACAAAAATAGTTTCAAATCTATCCGAAGTTCAAGCTCTACAGATAGAACTCTCACTCATTGGGACTTTTGGCACTACAGCAACGGGTGGTCCGCTCTACAACACCGTCATACCGAAAACCATTAAACGAAAAATAGATGACAAGATTGTTGTCCCTGTTGGTGCAGTAGAAAAAGCACAACTAGGACTTCAATTAATCAAAGATTCAATAAACCTATTAGCTGAAGAGAACCAAGAAGGCATCACAAATTCAGATTGTGCGCATTACTTAGGGCTCCAATCTGACAACCAAGGCAAACAACAGGATTATCTAACCTACAGCATTCTTGGGCTTTTACTTAAAGAAGGCTGCTTAAAAAGTGAAAAAGTCGGCAATAGACGTAAGTATAAGGTAACGGATAATAATCTATAACTTAGCGTACCAAGCTGTTAACCAGTAAAGTAACCAATTAATTTAAAAGATATTAATATGAATATAAGAATAACTAGAGGGGAGCTGTTGGGGTGATGGAAGTTTCTACTAGAGCGACTACTACAACGGTAAGTATTAGGGATTCATATTTTGAAACCTTGCCTCCTGAAGAGTTTATAGATCTTGTTGATAGCTATGAAAGAGTTGTTATAAACGTTTCGACCCCTTCTAGTAGAACCATGTTAGATGTGGCTTTTTGCTATCTGGAAGCGTCATATGTATTTGAAAAGTTGGCGTGCTCTTTTAGTTGTAGTGAATTTAAGGGAGTATCTGGTGGGTATGAAATAACAATACATAATTTTGATTGCACTGAATTGTCAGAATTAATTTTTGAGTTTGTTTGTATACTATCTTCGAATGAATTTATAGATGAAGATGAGCAGTTTAGCTACATTGAAAAAAGGCTACAATTTGAATCTGAGATCCATGAAACTCCTCTACACTTCCCTGAACTAATCGATCTATATTATGCGAATATGATCAATGGCGGCTTAGCTGAAGATGGTATTGGTCTAATTAATAGGGAGCCTGCTCACCGATATGGTTATTGGCATGCTGCTGATTATTTATCTACTGATAAGCAGGTTTTATATTCACAAAACTGCTGGATAGTCCCTAATGAGTGTGACTTAAAAGAGGTTTTCAAGAAAAATGGGGACGAAGGAAGGTTATCTATAATTCCTGCAAATTTATTGCTGATTAACTCTGAAGCTTTGGTTCTTTCTGAAAACGCTGCACTTCAAGTACCTATGGGGGAGGTTGTCCAAGGTATAGCCTGTATTCAGGATGCTATACCTTCGACCCAAGCACAAGCAGGCTACTTTCCTCATATGCTAGACAAATTAAATGGAGGATTTTTTGCTTCACCTTCAAACTACGATCTATTCAACAGTACAAAACCTTCTAGCTTTTGGAACGATAATACAGCCTTTGAGTTAACAGCATCTGAGTTCGGTGAATTTGTAGTATTTAAAACCGATACCGCACAGCTTATTGTATTTAATGTTACTCATCCCACTTACAAACGGACCAAAAACTTTTTATCAGCAATGCACACTATTAGCTCTTCTTTTGAAGACAGTCTAATGCCAACAATTAACCAAAACCTAGATTGGGATAGCTTAACGGATGAGCAATTCGAATGCCTGTGTTATGACGTTATTTACCATAATTCCAAATTTGATTGGCAAACTATTAAAAAAATGGGTAGCTCTCGTTCAAGAGATGGTGGGCGAGACATAGTTGTTTATACGCGCGAACTTCATAATCAAAAGCCCAGAAAATTTATCTTTCAATGTAAGCTACTGAGAAAGAAAAAATCTCTAAACACAAGCAATTCTGGTGTAACAGCCGATGTCCTTGAACAATATACACCTGAAGGTTATGGGTTCATGACAAACAAAGTCATTGATGCCACCTTATACGATAAGCTTGATGATATTTGTGGTAACAGAGGTATTGAGTTAAACAATTGGTCTCAGTTAGAAATAGAAAGATTTTTAGCTAGAAGACCACACATTAGAGATAAACATTTTACCAATCCCTAGACTAAATTAACAAGTTAGCGCCCTTTATTTAAGGACTTTTAATGGCCAAGTTAAAACCAAGAGCACGACTTATACGCACTATTGGTGACAAACTAATTAGTGGACCAGAAGCAGCAATTATTGAGTTGGTAAAAAACTCTTATGATGCTGACTCTCAATCTGTAGATATTAAAATTGTCCCACCTAAACACAAAGATGATGACATAAAAAAACCAATAATTAAAAATGGTTATATAAAAATATCCGATGTAGGTCATGGAATGACTTATGACGAAATAATCAACGTTTGGCTAGAACCTGCGACTGACATCAAAGCGAAACAATCCACATCACGCTCTGGTAACCGAGAAGTTCTTGGGGCTAAAGGCATTGGGCGATTCGCATCAGCTCGATTAGGAAAAACTATTGAAATCACTTCAATTGCCGAAAATAAAGATATATTAGAAAAAAGTGAACTAAAGTTAGATTGGGAAGTATTCGAGTCCGAAAAATACTTAGAAGATATCAATATTGATATTGAAAAAACTCCCTTACTCCCTGAAGACACTATGACAGGTGTAACAATTAAAGTGATATCCCTCAATGATACTTGGGGAGAATCTAGGCTTGGGGAGCTAATACAAGAATTACGACGTCTCGCTACGCCTCAAGTGCATGAAAAATCAAATTTTGAGATGACTTTAGACCTATCAGCATATATTCAATCGCCAGAAAAAGAACAGTATCTTAAAAAAATCACAGAAGCGAAAAAGCGAGGAGAAGTTCCCTACCAAGAGTTTTCACCATATAACTTTGATGGTGTTCAATACTTAGCTTTCAATAACCAAACAGTTAAGTTACTAGCTGAGGCAGTTGAAGTAACTGATGATACGGAAGAAACAGAGCAACCTACAAATCAAAGTAATAAAATTAATCCCTATTCATTAGGAGAACACTGTGATTACTTTGTAAAAGGGTGTTTTGATGAGAGTGGTATTTTCTCCGGCACTTTAAAAATACTAAGAGGAGATAAGAAGCCGGTTGAAATAGAGCTAGAAGCCCCTTCTATGCTTTTAAACCAAGAGCCATGTGGCGAAATCGAAATAGAGTTGAAGTTATATGATTTAGAAGCGGAATCAATCAAGCGTCTGTTTGAATCAATGAATCTAAACTACTCTGCATTCAGTTTAAAGGACGCTAGAAAGTTTATTTCTGATAATACTGGTATTGCTATTTACCGAAATTCATTTCGAGTAAGACCATACGGTCACCATGATCATGACTGGCTAAACTTAGAAAAGCGAAGAGTTCAAAATCCATCACATAGAATTGGTCACGGACAGGTTGGTGGCTCAATTAAAATTACTGATGAAATAACATCAAACTTAATTGAGAGAAGTAGTCGAGAAGGATTAGAACAAAATGGATCTTTTTCTCGATTAAAATCTCTAGTTACAAACTTATTATTGAATGTCGAAGCAGCAAGGTTTGGGTATAGGGATAAAGCAGAAATAAGCCGTGCTCCTAAGAAAGATTTCAAAACAGCTTTTGAAATTGCATCATTGGAAAACATTTCTGGTGCAATCAAATCTAGCCACGCTTTAAACTCTGAAGAAAAGAAAACTATTCAAGCTATCGTTAACAAAGCCTCTAGTGATATGGATAACGTACTGAAGGGTATGGATAAGTATTTAAAATTATTAGAATCACGAGCGTCGTTAGGCAATGTTGTTGCACAAGTTCTGCATGAGGGGCGAACATATATATCTCCAGTACGTGAAGCAAAAAAATTCTTTGAGCAATTTGGCGATAATTTAACTTCTTCAGATGAATTTGGGGATTTTGCGCGTACTCGATTACCTAACACTTTAGAAGCAATGCAATTGGGTGCAGACGGTATACATAAGCTATTTGACGATATAGATCCTATTTCAGGTAGAAAGCGCACTAAACCTCAAGAGTTCAATCTCCTCGAGGTTATTCAAAAAGTTGAGCGGCTAACCCAAACTAGTCGCTCAGATACGGAAGTATTTGTTGAACATCACATCCCTAATACCCTCAATTGCTTTGGGTTTTTAGGTGATTTACAAGCAGCTCTACTGAACCTATTTACTAATGCTATTCATTGGTTAGATACCGAAGATTCAAAAGAAAAGACTATTTCAATTGCCACTGAAAGTAGCGGAAATATGCTAAATATTCACGTATCGAATAATGGCCCTAAAATTCAACCTACCCATCACGACCGACTATTTAATGCAGGGTTTACCTTAAAAACGGCCGGGCATGGTTTGGGCTTAGTTATCGCAAGAGAAGCTATGAGAAATAGTAATGGCGACCTTGAATTCGATCCAAGTAATGACAAAACGACCTTTATTCTTAGCGTTCCAACCAAGGCTGAAGTAGATTAAGATGAAAAATATTAACATTCTCATAGTAGAAGACAAAGATGAACACATTGTTGAATGGCAAGGTGCAATTGAACAGTTCAATATGTTCTCAAAAAAAAGCGGTAAAGATCTATCTATTTCCGCGCAATTTGCCAAAAGTTACGGGGCAGCAAAGGATAAGTTATGCACTTTTAACTTTTCAACCGCAATTATTGATATCCGACTAGAAGAAGACAATGGTGACTCAAACGAAGATAACACCAAAGGCAACGATGTACTTTTAGATATTGTTAACTCTACAATGTGCCTTGCTTGGGTATATACCGGACAACAAACAGATGCAGATATTCCGGCTCACCTTACTGAGTACATAGATGTAATAGATCGTTCTGCGAAGTCTAAGTCAGAGCTGCTCGAAATGTTGGAATCAAAGTTAGATACTTTGATGTCAATCATTGAAATAAAAAGTAAGTTTAGTAAGTCTAAAGCTGAACATTTCTATTCGGCAATCTGGCCTCGTTGGAGTCTGTGGTCAAAAGACTCTTCGGATAATACAGAAAAGGCCATAATTCGCCATATGGCAACACATCTGCACGCATCTTTCCTTAATGAAACAGAAAAGGTCCACCCAGAAGAATACTACTTCACTGGCCCAATGATTGAAGGTGAACTAGATACTGGTGATATTACAATAGTTGATAGAAGACATTATATTCTAGTCACGCCAAGATGTGAGATAGCTCAAAACAAGAACAGTTATTATCAGTTTGTTGAATTGGAAGACAAGTCTACAGAGTTGCGGCAAGAAGAAGCAGAACTAGGAGCGTTAGAAGCTAGTGCTGAACAAAAAAAATCATCAGAAACTGATTGCAACGATGCAGTGAAGAAGCTTATTGAGGCTCATAAGGAAGCGATTAGGCTGACTCCCCCCCAAAGAGAGCTGGTAAAACAAGCCCTTAGAAAAAAGGCTAGTGCGGAAGATGAACAACTAGCAGAGATAAATGCAACAGTTACAACAGAGCTCGAAAAGCTTTTTGAGCTGGAGGGGTTAGAAAATAAAGCTGAAATAGCTCTAAAAGAAGCTCTATGTAAATTAGAACTTGCGGAAAAAGCTGTTACGAAAACTGACAAAGATGTACAAAAAAAACAGAGTAAAATAAATAAGTTACTCCCAAATAATGGGGTTAAAATTTCTCTTCATATCTTGCCTGAAATAAAACAGACTAGTGGTGAGGGCTATGGCCCGTTACACGCACACTTTGAACAACTAACTTATGTAAATAAAACCGATAAAAAAATGGTTGAACGTTATGTTAGTGGTAGATATGCGAGGCTATCAAATGAGTTCGTACCATCATTTGTTGAACGTTTGGGCTCACATTTCAGCCGTATAGGAACTCCAGATTATTCTCACCCTGATTAACTTTAATTAAGTAATTCTAAAACCACCTTACCAATCTGCTGTGCCAAATACGGTGGCACAGCATTTCCAACCTGTACATACTGCTGTGTTCTATTCCCTTCAAACTTATAGTTATCAGGAAACGTCTGTAAACGGGCTGCTTCTCGCACAGTTAAGCTTCTGCATTGCTGTGGGTCATAATGTATGAAGTAGTGACCGTCTTTTGAAATATGACTAGTAACAGTAGTTGAGCATTTATTTGCAGCTTGGGTTCTAAAGCGATCAGAATGAGTACCAGACTGCCAGTTGTCATGATTTGGTGCTAACGCAAGAGGAAAGTCTTTTGCTTTAGGTGTAGTCCCACCATTTAATTGTGTATAAACAGCACTGAAAGCATAGCGAAGCAAATCAGATTCCATATGACCACGTGTTTCATGGTTAAGTACACAAGTAGGTGCGTTATTACGGTACCATTGAGTCAAGTGATTTGGCATTTTTTCAGGTTGATTAACTGGCTGAGTTGCACTTCTTTGAAGTTTTTTAAAGGGCTTAAGATCTAACCCTTTTACATTATCAAATCGTTTTCTAAGTAGTCTTTTTACAATAATTCCATTTTTCGAAACTGCTTTTTCCCACTCTTTCACATCATCTTTGCGTTTAGAAAAACCACTTCTCAATTTAGGTAGATCTGTCAAAACCTGTTCTACGGTAGTTTGCTCATCTCTAGGTGTTAATGTGCCCGGCACACCAACTATATCAGCACGCACACCCAACAAAATCACACGGTGGCGGGCTTGCGGTACGCCGTAATTCTCAGCCTTAATAAGAAAATCACGGCTGTCTTCGTAATTAGGATTATTTGTGTCTTCGGCATCGATAATTAAAGAAAAAACTTTGTATCTAGGGGTCGCTATTTTTGTTATTCGGCCAGGGCTTCGTAGATCTTTCAAGATTCGAGGGAACATGACTTCACCATCGACCTTTGCAGATAGAATTCCACGGACATTCTCCATAACAAAAATATCAGGTTGAGCGATAGAAAGCACCTTCAAATACTCTTTATATAAAAAGTGTCGGTGATCTTTTTCGGCTTTATAATCTTTAATACCCGCATTACGTGAACGCCCAGCCATAGAATATGCTTGGCAAGGTGGGCCACCAATAACTATTTTAGGGCCGTCGCCATGAGCTTCTACTAGATCCCTAATACGTTGGTGAATGTCTTTGTTGTCATCTCCTAGAGCATGAGGGCTATACAAGGTTTCTTCCTTAGCCTCTTCAGCTTGTTGCGGAAAACTTCCGAATAGCTGTTCACGAGTGAGTTCACCATCTAGGTAGGCTTGATAACTAGGTAAACCATCTTCTTCATCTTGAATTTTTCGATAAAAAGCACGTGTAGTTAATGTCTTATGAGCTGATGGCTCTTTCTCAACTGATACGCCTATTTTAAACGGTTTATTGCCATTTTGATGCACACAAGAAGAAACTCCTTCGCCCAAACCGCCAGGTCCAGCGAACAAATCTATGACTAATACTTCACCCGTTTCCATTAATATTTTTGCTTTATAAAGAAAAATGCAAAGCAATCATACCAGGCTAACTATCACTAGCAACAACTATATGATATCTGCTTATTAAGCAACCGATTATTCTACAAATAAAAGTTTTCTGTACTCAAAAAATACCTGAAACGAAGAAGCGCTGCTTTTAGACACAAGGTGTAGATACGGCTGCGAGTTTCGGTTTCAGGGATGAAACCGCAAAGCGTATAGGGATATATTCACAGCGTCTCGCAGAAGTGTCTGCACATCCCTCACCGGAGGTGATAAGTAGCAATGAAGGTACGATTACCTTCAATCCACCAAACAAAAGTAAAGACAGATGAACCCAAAAAAATTCCTTCAACCTTGTGAATCTACAAGGCCCCAAACTTGTACTTAATCTTGTACAACTAACAGATTTAAACTAAACTGTACTCATTAACGTACATGTAGAGGTATTTATGAGTGTTTATAGTTTTACTGAAGTAAGAAGCAACTTTAAATCTGTTTGTGACAGCGTGATCAATGACTGCGAACCTGCAGTGATCCACCGTAGAGGTGCAGAAAACGTCGTCATGTTTTCTGAATCAGAGTTCAATAGCTGGAAAGAAACTCTCTATTTACTGTCAAACCCAGTAAATGCTAAGCATCTGCTAGATTCTATAAAGCAGGTTGAAGATGGCCAAGCTCAAGAGCGTGAGTTACTGGATTAATGAATATTCTATTTTCTGATCATGCTTGGAACGATTACCTTTATTGGCAACAACAAGATAAAAAGACCTTAAAGCGAATTAACCTGCTTATCAAAGATTGTCAAAGGACGCCTTTTGAGGGGATTGGCAAACCAGAAAGATTAAAAGAAAACCTTTCTGGTTACTGGTCTAGACGGATCTCAGATGAACACCGTTTAGTATATAAGGCAACTCAGGATAGTTTAACCATTGTGGCCCTACGCTTTCATTATAAAACCGCTTAATTCAAACAGCACTTCTTGAATTTTTTGCCACTCCCGCAGGGACAAGAGTCATTACGGCCTGGTTGAATATCTGCAATAAAAGGTTGCTGATTATCGAGGCTATTCATATGAGAATCAAAATATCGTTCGTCGAATTCCCTTGGCGTATTCATCAAATCATCGAAGACCGCCATAAGGTCCTCATCATTCATCTCTGATTCCGCATTGAAACCCGCCCACTGGCTAAGAGAATCAATCACATCATAATCGCCGCTTATCAGGCCACTCTCCCACTCTGAAAAACCGATAGACTGATTATCCCAATCTATGATGCACTGATTCTCAATTTCACCTTCGTCAATTATATTACTCTCAACAAGACCGACGCATTGACTGTGGTATTGATTAAACTCATTTGATATCAGAAGATTAACCAACTCAAAAAGTGCTATAGAGTGATTATATTTGACGAGATTGTCGATAAAACCCGGAATATAGTGATTAACAGTTTCTCTATCAATTTGACCTGTATGCAACTGACAAAATAGCGTACAAAGAGCGCCCATCTTAACAATTTCGCCCGCTTGCTCTGAGTTAACCAGGAAACAAAGTTGCTCTGGGTTCCCTTGGGCCAAAATATAATAAGCAGTGGAAAGTTCAGAACCAATAAAGTCGCCAAGAAGGTTATCTAATGGCGCATTACAGTCATCCTTGTTAGTTAGATTTATCAAGGAGTCGAAACAACTAAACTGCTTACGATCGATGATCAAACAGATACCGAAGAATAGAAAGTTAGACTCAGGATCGGTCAATGCCTCTTTAACAATAAACTTCTGTATCAACTCCTCGATAACCGGCAGTAACTCAGACCACTGCAGCCTGGCTGCCAGCAAGGCTTCAACCGGAAGTTCTGTTAAGTCACCACGACTCAGAGTGGTAATTATCTCATCTAATTTCATATCGCTTTCAAAGGTAGGAGGTGATTTTGAATATAGAGTAACAAAAGAGGGAGCTAAAGCCCTAGTGAAGTTGTGATGAAACTGACAACATCGAAGAGATGATACTTTGCTTTACCAAGGGGATACCGCCGGTGGCATAATGAGGTGTGGCTAAGTGATACGCTTAGAGCGAAAGGCTTGGTGAATATGGCAAGCTATGAGCCCATGAACGTGAACCACGGATGATGAACAGTCCTTTGTATATGGATATATGTTACCGAACGGACTTCTAAACAAACCCACTCAACCTTTACTTAACTGTAGCTCTGCCTGTTCAAGAGTAACATCACTCTGAACTACTTCCTGCTTTTCCTGCTCTTCTATATAGGCAGAAATATCCTGATAAGTTAACCATGAAGCATAGGCGATAATGCCGTAAACCATAAAACGAACCATAACAAACTCTCACTACTTTTAAACCTGATAGACAAAAATATAGCTCACATTAGCAATGAATAATACTGTCAATATGGTGTCGATTTTATTGGTTTTTTCCTCCTTTTGACTGTCTTAATATACAGTCAAAAAAGCAACTCCACGTCATTTTATTGAACATTTTTCATACAGAATGTTAAAGGTTATTTTAGCTTTTCCAACAAAGCAGTCGCGATGAAACATACGTCAAGGTCATGGTAAAACATTGAAGTTCAGTTCATTCAGAACACGAATGACGTACCCTCTATTGGTTTATTTTTTATACACACTTGAGATTATAAACATGAACAGTTACAGATAATTATTGCGGTTATAACAATTTGGATGAGGGGCAGAAATAGCTCGCCACCACAATGACGGTGAGCATGTTGCAAATACACTCAAACCAAGATGAACTCCGGGTTGCAAGCCTCATTTAGGCAGGAAAGTCATTAACAAGTAACAAGTAGGAATCAAGGAGTTCATAAAACAAAAAGTTATTAGGTGCTTATAAAACAATCTAAGTGAGTAGATGAAAAATGAGGCTATAAAGAGAGAGTGTCAATAAAACGAGCACTATTTACAGCTCCTCCCCCCCTCAAAACCAGGCAGAACAGCGCATATACCAGGCGCTAAGTAGATAGCCTTGTAAACAGAGCCTGACACCCACTGCAGGATTTAAAACCGGCATCACTTTTAAATTCTGCTTATCACTGTAGAATCCCCGCCCTTCTATCTAAACCAGTGCATTAATGATGATCGATCTCGCTATACTTCCCCTGTATTTAACCACTGTCGTTGCCCTCTTGCTGATCCCCGGGCCGGATATGTTACTTATTGCCAGTTCCAGTTTAAGCTACGGACGTAAGGTCGGTATTTTCGCCAGCTTAGGGAATGCGACATCCGGGTTGCTGCTGACCCTGCTAGCGGCGATGGGCGTTTCGGCGTTGATTGCCATGAATCCGATGGCGCTGCAACTACTGCGCCTGTTAGGCGGAGCCTATCTGTTAAAGATGGGTTGGGATTGCATGCGAGCCGACCCCGTCGATGCACCGGAGGTAGCACAAGAAAATAATCTGGCTAAGACTCTCTATCGCAGAGCCGTATTCAGTAACCTACTAAATCCTAAGGCCCTGCTCTTCTTCGTGCTGTTTTTACCTCAATTTGTCTCTTCTCAATTATCGGCAAGCTCTGGCGAACAGATGCTGGCATTAGGGTTACTGCTCAACGTGATGGGGTTACTGTTTAATCTGCTGCTGGTGGCCATGGTTGGAAGCTTGGGTAAACCACTATTAAAAAATGAGAAATTCAGGGCCAATCAGAATAAGTTTATGGGTGTTATCTTCTTTGCGCTGGCAATCTGGTTACTCGCCTCTCAAGTTCAAACCATGAGCTAAATACTGGAAAAACAGCGCTTCAGCCTTTGCAGATGATGACTACGGAAGAGAATTTCCCGTAGTCGACGCCCTTTTTAAGCCGTCATTCCCCTCAGATACAACTCCCACAAAGGCAAAATCTTAAGGCTCTCCCACCAGATAAGCTAAAGTTTCACGTGAAACTATTTTATTTATTCTCGAACATGCCCTCATTTTTTGTCGGTTTTGGTCGATATAAAACACACGATGGGTGCTTATCTTGTCTCACTCATCCCCCCAGCTTTAGTGCTATCGAAAATCATAGAAGCGCTGGGGAGGCAAAAACCTTCCAAATATTTTAATAAGTTGTATTCAAACAAGTTATTTGTTAACACCTTGTTAAGTTAAGGTCGTGTATTTCCCTTTAATAAGGCAAGATTTCGTACGTTTGCCATCATTTAAATGCTTGGTTAGCACTCTATTTTCAGTATATTTTCTTTTGTTCTGTCACGTAAAAAGTGAAGAAAAACCAGATATTAGATCAAGTTAGCCTTAACACTCTGACCTGGGTTTTCTTCAAAAACAGCATCTATTGAAGTAAGATGTTTTCAAGCTGTAACAACGAATGGACAAGGTACCCTTGCCTGTTACAGCATTATAATTTGAGCCAGGATGGCCAGCCAACTATCACGCCAAATTTAGGATGATCATCATGAAAGAAGTCGCTTTCCGTTGGATAGACAAGTTTCTGGTAAATATAAAACTGCAGGAAAATTTTTTAATCCTGTTTTTCTCTTCGTTGCTGGCAATACTCATCGTTAGTCTAACTTTAATCAGTGCTGAACAAGATCAGAAAAATAATCAGTTAAAGCAAGAAATTAGTTTAGTATCGAATCTGATATCCAAAACGGATTTAAGTCAAAATGAGCTGTCAGGCATGCTCGCTAACAGCAACCTTCAGATTGGAAGTCAGGGGCAATACGCCACAAGAGTACCTAATACAAACGTGACTTTAAGTGCCAAAGCGCTACCGGGATTATTCTCTACCTTAGGCCTGGGCCATTACACCATTATCTTGTTCTGTATCGGCTTTATCATCATGAGCTCCTATTACATTAAGACATTTATGGGTGGTGCACTCTTTAATATCTACGATGCGCTTAAACGTCTGGCCGATGGCGATCTCGCATCCCGTATTGCCTATGCGCCGGCGCGTAATGAATTTAACCTTATTGCCCAGACAATCGATAGAGTCTCGGAGCGTGAGCATCTGTTGGTGAAAACCACTCAGGAAGCCATCGCCCTTATTCAGCAGATTAGCTCTAAGTTGCGTCAACGTAGTAATGAAAATGCCGAACTAACCAGCCAACAGCAGGAGCGTATCGATTCACTGGCCAGTGCAACCGAACAGATGGCATCCTCAATTCGTGAGGTGGCCAGTCATGCCCACGATTCATCGACTCAAACCAGTGAGGCTACACAAACAGCAACAGTGGGACTGTCCCAGGTAGAGTCGACTCAGGGATCAATTCAAAAGCTAACTTCTGAAATTAATGCTGCATCCAGTGCCGTGGCAGAACTAGACTCGAGTGCCTCACAGATCGATGATGTTGTTTCCACTATTAATGCCATCTCTCAGCAGACAAATCTACTTGCCCTTAATGCTGCTATCGAAGCCGCACGAGCCGGTGAACAGGGACGAGGTTTTGCCGTTGTCGCCGATGAAGTCCGTACTCTGGCGGGTCGAACTCAGACAGCCACAGTAGAAATTCAGAAGATGATAGAGGCACTGCAGAGTAACAGTCAGGGCCTTATTACTGTGATTGAGCAGACTGTCGCGGAAGCCGAAACCAGCGAGAAACTAATGGAGTCGGTCAGTAAGAACATCAGCGAAATATCGAGTCAGAACCAATATATCGCCGATCGCAGTATTGAAATTGCCGCCGCTGCCGAAGAACAAGGTGCCGTGGCAGACAATATCGCCTCCGATGTGGATCTGGTGCGAGCAGGTTCTGAAAGTGTTGCCGTAATGGTGACTCAAACAGCCAGCGAGATAGAATCATTAAACAGCCAAGCCGATGTGCTGGAAAATCTAATGAAAGATCTTAAGGTCTAATCTAAAAATAATAAACGCTGTCGATGTCATTCGTGACTCGACAGCTTTTATTAAAATACATACAATTGCTTTAATATCAATAATTAAGCTTGTTACCCCCCCTAATTATCACTGATATTCTCCCTGCCAACTACCAAGGTTAAACGCACCCTCAGTCTATTGCGTATATAATAGAAACAGCATTCATTCCACGATTAATTCCATGTTAGATAAAAGCCGCCTCAGTCCAGGTCTGAACAGTGAAAGAAAGTCTGCGTTGGATACAGAAAAAGAGATCGCTAAGTTCGATACATTAGCCAATGAGTGGCGCGATCCTAAAGGTAAATTTAAGCATGTCTTAGCCTTTAATCAGACAAGGTTGATCGCGATAGAGGATGCTATCGCCTACCATTTCGAGAGGGATCTTAATCAGGATGTCCCCTTTACCAATCTATCACTACTCGATATAGGTTGTGGTGCCGGCCTGCTTTGCGAACCTCTAGCCTGGCAAGGCGCCAAGGTGAGTGGTATAGATGCCAGTAGCCACAATATCGCCCTTGCACGGCAACATGCTAACAGCAACTCGGTGACCGTAGATTATCGGCACTGTTTAGCTGAATCACTATTAATAGATAGAGAACACGGCAAAGCGTGTGAAACAAATCAGTTCGATGTGGTACTCAACACTGAGGTGATCGAGCATGTAGACGATCAAGAAGCATTGATTAAAACCTGCTGCCAACTACTTAAACCGGGTGGATTACTGATCATGGCGACACTGAACCGCACAATAAAATCATACTTGATAGGTATTATCGGCGCCGAATATCTGATGCGTTACCTGCCCATAGGGACTCACGATTGGCGTTTTTTCGTTAAACCGGAGGAGATTGATGCCATGATCACCCCCCAGGGTCTACGTACCGTAAAAGCAGAAGGTATGAGTTTTAACCCTTTGACTAAAAAGTGGAAAGTGACCAATAATACAGATGTAAACTATCTACTGTATGCAATAAAAACTAGTTAACTCAAGCTGTTAATCAAACCGCCAGCACTTCGTTCAATCATAAAAAACCAGTCACAGTAGAGAAGGAAAGCGTTCATGTTAGCCATTTGATTCAATTCATATCGAGTCAATGTTTACCTCTTCTATAGTCGCTCCTGCATCAGCTTTACACATGCTAAACAGCAATCCGCTTAGTAAAAATCGGCTTATACCTTATGATTAGCGCAAACATAAGGCAGATCGTAACGATAAATTAGATAGATGAGTGTCGATCTGGCGCTTTAAATACGTATTAAATCGTTCAGTTGAAGATGAGATCAGGAACATATATGGCAAAAATAGAACTTTTAGTGGGCACTACCTTAGGTGGAGCAGAATATGTAGCAGATGAATTGGCGGCTCAATTGACCAGTTTAGGGCATGATAATCAGATCCATTTGACCCCAAAACTCACCGAATTGGACCCTAAATCTTTGTGGTTGATCGTATCATCGACACACGGTGCGGGCGATCTACCTGACAATATAATGCCCTTTTTCGACGAGATCGCAGTTCAAAAACCCGATCTTAGCCAGACAAAATTTGCCGTTTGTGCCATCGGTGATTCAAGTTACGACACTTTTTGTCAGGGGCCAGAAAAGCTGTCAAAAGTGCTGAAGGAATGCGGTGCACAAGTCTATGTGGATAAGATCCAGATCGATATTCAATACGATCATATTCCAGAAGACCCAGCACTGGCTTGGTTAACCCAATGGCAAGATCAACTTTAAGATCGCGTTAGAAGAATAACTATAGGAACAATGCACAGATTAGATCTACTTTATCCACATATTACGATCTAAATTTATAAATATGTGGATAAGGTATTATTTTGATCTGTTCAACTCCTGTATGAATCAACACCCGATCGGGTCAATGATCCACCTTGTGGATAAGTAGGCGATCTATCCCCAAGCTTATTTCAGTTTGATCCTTAATAGATCACAGGATCTGATCGCTTTTAACTATTGATTCTAAATAGGAAAAATGATTATCCACAGAAAAACGCTTCCTTAATAGTAAGAATAATAAAGGATCTATATAAAGATCTTAAGATCTATTAAGCAGATCCATACTCGATCTGAGCAGTGAAATTGATCTTTCACCTGACACGGATCAAATGCTAAAATGCGCAGCTCAAAATCACAGTTTGTTCGTTACCGACTAAAGTTAAAATTTAAGGTTTACTAATGCATTTTCATGAACGGTTCGATGTAATTATTATCGGTGGTGGTCATGCCGGTACTGAAGCTGCGTTAGCTGCAGCCAGAATGGGATCTAAGACCCTACTGCTGACGCATAACATCGATACCTTAGGACAAATGTCTTGTAATCCAGCCATTGGTGGGATCGGTAAAGGACATTTGGTAAAAGAGATTGATGCTTTAGGCGGTGCAATGGCAATTGCCACTGACTATGCAGGTATTCAATTCAGGACACTTAATTCCAGTAAAGGCCCGGCAGTACGAGCAACACGTGCTCAAGCTGACAGAGCGCTTTATCGAGCTAAGATCCAGGAAATACTTCAAAACCAACCGAATTTAAGACTATTTCAACAAGCTGTAGACGATCTTATTGTTGAAAACGGCAAAGTTACCGGCGTAGTAACACAAATGGGACTGGCTTTCGAAGCGCCGGCTGTTGTGTTGACTGCGGGTACTTTCCTTAGTGGTAAAATTCATATCGGGATGCAGAATTACAGCGGCGGCCGAGCAGGCGATCCGCCATCGATCGCGTTAGCAGATCGATTGCGTGAACTGCCGATCCGTATCGGACGCTTGAAAACTGGGACACCACCAAGAATTGACGCTAATACCATTAATTTCGATCTGATGGCTGAGCAGAAAGGCGATACCCCATTGCCTGTCATGTCGTTTATTGGTGATGTGAGTCATCATCCGCGTCAGATCTCCTGTTTTGTTACTCATACTAACGAGCGTACTCACGATATTATTCGTGGTGGATTAGATCGAAGCCCTATGTATTCAGGGATTATCGAAGGTGTTGGGCCACGTTACTGCCCTTCTATCGAAGATAAGATTAATCGTTTTGCCGACAAGAGCTCACATCAAATCTTCATCGAACCGGAAGGTTTAAATACTAATGAGATCTATCCTAATGGTATCTCTACAAGCTTACCTTTCGATGTTCAATTAAATTTAGTCAGATCGATCAAAGGCATGGAAAATGCCGAGATCATTCGACCAGGTTATGCCATCGAATATGATTACTTCGATCCACGAGATCTGAAAAATTCTTTAGAGACTAAGTCTATTCAAGGTCTGTTCTTTGCCGGACAGATAAACGGCACTACCGGTTATGAAGAAGCCGGTGCCCAGGGATTACTGGCGGGCATGAATGCTTCACTACAGGTTCAGGGCAAAGAGAGCTGGTGTCCTCGTCGTGATGAAGCTTATCTTGGTGTGTTAGTCGATGATCTATCGACGCTGGGTACCAAAGAACCTTACCGTATGTTCACCAGCCGTGCGGAGTATCGTCTGTTACTGCGTGAAGACAATGCCGATCTGCGCTTAACCGAGAAGGGCCATGAGATTGGATTGGTCGATGAAGATCGCTGGGCTAAATTTAATGAGAAGCGAGAGTCTATCGAACTCGAACTTCAACGTTTAAGAAGTCAATGGGTTCATCCTAACTCGCCACTGCTCGAGGTATTAAACCCTGAGTTAAATACTCCTATCTCTCGTGAAGCATCATTCGAAGATCTGCTTCGCCGCCCGGAGATGGATTATCCTAAGTTGATGAGCTTAGATGGATTCGGTCCGGGACTGGAAGATCAACGTGCTGCTGAGCAGGTGCAGATACAAGTTAAATATTCGGGTTATATACAACGCCAACAAGATGAGATCGATAAAGCGGTTAAGCATGAGACGACAGGTTTACCATTAACTCTTGATTATCAAGAGGTTCCCGGTCTTTCAAATGAGGTTATTGCTAAACTCAACGACCATAAACCTGAAACTATCGGTCAAGCCTCGAGAATTTCGGGAATGACGCCGGCAGCGATCTCAATTCTGCTGGTCCATCTCAAGCGTCGTGGTCTATTACGTAAAAACCCTTCTAAAAGCTAATTTATTTGCCTGTAAGGGAAGCCAAAGCCCATTTATATTGGCTTTTAGCGCTTCCCTTAGTGTTTTCTGGGCTTCATAATGTCAACAGTTTCGATTTCCGTACGTTATTAAGGATTAATCCTGTGTTATCTGCCCAATTAGATGAGTATCTGGCTGAAATGAATCTGTCTGCGACCGAGCAGCAGAAAAAACAGCTTATTGGTTTTGTTGAGATGCTCAACAAGTGGAATAAGGCCTACAATCTGACGTCGATTCGAGATCCACAGCAGATGCTGATCAGACATATTATGGATAGCCTTGCCGTTTCAGCACACCTTGTGGGTGAACGTTTTATTGATGTTGGCACCGGACCGGGTCTCCCCGGCATTCCTCTGGCTATTATGAATCCGGATAAAACCTTCGTTTTATTAGACAGCTTAGGTAAGCGGATCCGTTTCCAAAAGCAAGTTCAGCATGAGTTAGGCATTAATAATATCAGTTCGGTAGAGAGCCGGGTCGAGGCTTACCAGCCCGAGACAAAATTTGATGGTGTCTTGAGTCGTGCTTTTGCATCGATTGAAGATATGCTGCATTGGTGTCATCACCTTCCGACCGACAACGGCTGTTATTACGCCCTGAAAGGTCAGCTTGCAGAAGATGAAATGGAAAAACTCCCTGAAGAATTTGAAGTTACCGATGTGATTGAGCTCAAGGTCCCTCGCTTGGATGAGCAGCGACACCTATTGAGAGTTATCAAAAAATAGCGATAAAGTTGCATTTTTTTAGTGGTTCAAGCAATTTGGTATGGGTTTCAATAGTGTCGATTATACGAACGCGACATACAGGATGGTATTGTGGGTAAAGTGATTGCCGTGGCTAACCAAAAAGGTGGCGTCGGAAAAACAACAACTTGTGTGAATCTTGCCGCATCTCTGGCCGCCACTAAGCGTAAAGTGCTGCTGATCGATCTCGATCCCCAAGGTAATGCGACCATGGGAAGTGGTATTGACAAATACAGTGTCGAAAATACGGCATACGAATTATTGGTCGATGAGAAATCTTTTGATGAAGTTGTCTATAAAGATACCAGTGGAAAGTATGATCTTATTGCCGGTAACGGTGATGTTACCGCGGCAGAGATCAAACTTATGGAGTTCTTTGCTCGAGAAATAAGATTAAGAAATGCATTAGCCCCGATAAAAGACGATTATGATTTTATTTTTATCGATTGCCCGCCTTCGCTGAACATGCTGACTGTCAATGCGATGTCTGCTGCAGACTCTATCCTGGTGCCTATGCAATGTGAGTATTATGCCTTGGAAGGCCTGACGGCTCTGATGGACACCATTAGCAAACTAGGCTCCATGGTTAATCCTGGTCTGCATATCGAGGGGATCCTACGCACCATGTATGATCCACGTAATCGATTATCTAACGATGTATCGGATCAGCTTAAACAGCATTTTGGCGAGAAGGTTTACCGAACCGTTATTCCCAGAAATGTCAGGTTAGCCGAAGCACCAAGTTTTGGGGCTCCGGCAATGTATTACGATAAATCCAGCGCAGGAGCTAAGGCTTATCTTGCTCTGGCTGGAGAGATTATTCGTCGTGCCGAACAGCACGAACAGGTTGAGCAAGCTTAAACAAAGGCAGTGGAAATGACAGTAAAAAAACGCGGTTTGGGCAAAGGTTTAGATGCATTACTCAGCACTAGCCACGCGGCAAATAGTAAGCAAGCATCAACAGCTGAAGTTGTTGAAACATCGGTTGAAAATGATGATTTATTGATGCTTGAAGTTGACCTGATGCAGCCTGGAAAGTACCAACCTCGTAAAGATATGTCTCCGGAGGCACTCGAAGAACTTGCTGAGTCAATTAAAGCCCAGGGAATTATCCAGCCCATTGTTGTTCGTAGCATTTCATCAAACAAAAGTTCCTCCGAAAAGTTTGAGATCATTGCCGGTGAACGTCGTTGGCGCGCGGCTCAGTTAGCTAAGCTCGATAAGGTGCCTTGTATAGTAAAACAGGTAGCGGATGAAGCTGCTGTAGCCATTGCACTGATTGAGAATATTCAACGTGAAGATCTCAATGCGATGGAGGAAGCAATAGCCCTGCAACGCTTAATGGAAGAGTTTAGTTTAACCCATCAACAGATCGCCGGCGCCGTGGGTAAGTCCCGCGCTACAGTCTCTAATCTACTGCGTCTGAATGGCCTTAATGAGCCTGTAAAACGCATGTTGGAGTATGGTGATATCGATATGGGCCATGCTCGTGCCCTGCTTGCTATCGAAGGTGACGAACAGACGACTATCGCAAGATCTGTTGCCGCGAAAGAATTAACTGTTCGTGAAACTGAACGCTTAGTTAATAAAACCTTAAACCCACCTGAAATTACCAATAAACCTGCAAAAGATCACGATGTCACGCGTCTCGAAAGTCAATTAGTCGAACGTCTAGGTGCAAAAGTTACCATTACCCATAATAAAAAGGGTAAAGGTAAATTGGTAATAAATTATCAAGATCTTGCTGAATTAGACGGTATTATCGACAAAATCCGCTAAAAAACTGACGTTAACACCATATTATGTAATTTTGTGACATGTGTTAAATTTACGCTTTTGCATATTTGGTGTTAGATCACGCTAAAAGACTCGATTTTCCTCAGCTTAAACTTGCTTTGAAGGCCTGAAAAGGTATACTTTCGCAAGCTTTTTTGTCGCTATTGATTATTCGGATATTTGTCATCCGGTCATCTAAACAATTAAGCGTAAATGCGGAGAAGGTAAATTGAGTAAGGTTTTAGCACGTCGTGGCCGGTGGTCTGCCTATAAGTTGGTTTTGATGCAGGCGGCGATGGCTGGGGGTGCTTCAGTTTTCTTTTTCGCCATGTGGGGAGTTCAGTCTGGTCTGTCTGCCTTGGCAGGTGGCGCTATCGCTGTACTTCCTAATTTTGTATTCGCAACCCTCGCTTTTTCCCATACGGGAGCAAGTTCAGCAGGAAAGGTCATGAAGACTTTTTACTGGGGGGAAGCGGTAAAGTTGCTGTTAACCATAGCTATGTTCTCGCTGGTGTTTATCAATTTTAAGGTCGGCTTTATGCCACTTTTTGTTTGTTATACCTTAGCGTTAATCGTGCATTGGACAGCTCCTTTATTTTTCAAGCAAAGTAAAGTGGGATGAATCATGGCTGCAACTGGTGAAGCGTTAACACCGCAGGGCTATATCCAGCACCACCTTACCAACTTAAGTGTTGGTGAAGGCTTCTGGACATGGCATATTGATTCGTTGCTCTTTTCGGTTGGGCTTGGTGTTCTGTTCTTATGGCTATTCCGTAGCGTTGGAAAGAAGGCAACTACAGGTGTTCCCGGCAAACTTCAGTGTTTTGTCGAGATGATCATTGAATTTGTTGATTCTAGCGTGAAAGAAACCTTCCATGGCCGCAATCCTGTTATTGCTCCGTTGGCATTAACTATTTTTGTTTGGGTATTCATGATGAACTTCATGGATATGGTTCCAGTTGACTGGATCCCATCACTGGCAGCTGCTGCTGGTATCCCTTACATGAAAGTTGTACCAACGACAGACTTAAACATTACCTTTAGTTTAGCTATTGGTGTGTTCTTGCTGATTATTTACTACAGCATTAAAGTCAAAGGCATTTCAGGTTTTGTTAAAGAGCTGACTATGCAGCCTTTTAACCATTGGGCAATGATACCCGTCAACTTCTTGTTAGAAACCGTAACTCTGATTGCTAAGCCTATTTCATTGGCATTGCGTCTATTCGGTAACTTGTATGCAGGTGAGTTGATCTTCATTCTTATTGCGTTGATGTATGGTGCTAACATGGCGTTATCTGCCCTAGGTGTTTCATTACAACTAGGTTGGTTAATTTTCCATATTTTGGTTATTACTCTACAAGCGTTTATTTTCATGATGCTGACAATTGTTTATTTAAGCATGGCGCATGAAGATCATTAAGAATTGCTGAAGAAATTTTTTTAGCTAAATCAAAAACTAACTAGATTTAGAATATTTGGAGATAGAGATGGAAACTGTTCTAGGCATGACAGCTATTGCTGTTGCTCTGCTAATTGGTATGGGTGCACTAGGTACCGCTATCGGTTTTGGCCTGCTAGGTGGTAAGTTCTTGGAAGGCGCTGCGCGTCAACCAGAAATGGCTCCTATGCTACAAGTTAAAATGTTCATCGTTGCTGGTCTTCTTGATGCTGTAACTATGATCGGTGTTGGTATCGCATTATTCATGCTATTCACTAACCCTCTTGGTGCAATGCTGTAATAAACGCTTCTGTCTTTAAACTAAATAGGAGGCTGTTGTGAATATCAACGCTACCCTAATCGGTCAGACGGTTGCCTTTATTATCTTCGTGTGGTTCTGCATGAAGTTTGTTTGGCCCCCTTTGATGAATGCCATCGAAGAGCGTCAAAAAAGGATTGCCGACGGTCTAGCTGATGCTGACCGCGCCGTCAAAGACCTTGAGTTGGCCCAGTCTAAAGCTACTGACCAACTAAAAGACGCCAAAGCTACTGCTAACGAGATCATTGAGCAAGCGAACAAACGCAAAGCTCAGATCGTCGATGAAGCAAAAGCCGAAGCAGATGCTGAGCGCGCTAAAATTATCGCTCAGGGTCAAGCAGAAATTGAAGCTGAACGTAATCGCGTTAAAGAAGACTTGCGTAAGCAAGTTGCTACTCTTGCCATTGCTGGTGCTGAGAAGATTCTTGAGCGTTCTATCGATGAAGCCGCCCACAGTGACATAGTTAATAAACTTGTTGCTGAACTTTAAATAAGGAGTTTGAGTTATGGCTGAAATAACCACCATCGCTCGTCCTTACGCAAAGGCAGCGTTTGATTTTGCTATTGAAAAAAATGCAGTCGATAGTTGGGCAGAAATGCTGAACTTCGCGGCTATGGTAAGTGAAAACGAAACCATTAAGCCACTGCTTGCCGGCGGATTAGCCAGCAATAAGCTTGCCGAACTCTTTGTTGGAGTTTGTGGTGAGCAGATCAATGAGCAAGGTCAAAATCTGTTAAAGGTAATGGCTGAAAACGGTCGTTTAGAAGTACTACCTGCTGTGTTTCAACAATTTGTTGAACTACGCAACGAGTGGGCAAAAGAGATTGAAGCTAATGTAGTTTCAGCTGTTGAGCTTACTTCAGAGCAGCAACAGGAAATTAGTGTTTCTTTAGAGAAACGTCTCGCACGCAAAGTTAAGCTGAATTGCAGCATAGATGCCAGCCTGATAGCTGGTTTAATGATCACGGCAGGAGACCTAGTCATAGATGGCTCGGTCCGCGGAAAAGTTTCGCGTCTGTCTGATACGCTGCAATCATAATTGGGAGTTTGAGCATGCAACTGAATTCCACTGAAATCAGCGATCTGATTAAACAGCGGATCGAGCAGTTCGAAGTCGTTAGTGAAACTCGCAACGAAGGTACTATCGTTGCAGTTAGTGACGGCATCATCCGCATCCACGGCCTGGCCGATGTGATGCAAGGTGAAATGATCGAGCTGCCTGGTAACCGTTTTGCAATCGCGTTGAACTTAGAACGTGATTCTGTCGGTGCCGTAGTAATGGGCCCTTATGCCACATTGGCTGAAGGCGACAAAGTTAAAACAACAGGCCGTATTTTGGAAGTCCCTGTTGGTAACGGTCTTTTAGGACGTGTTGTCAACACATTGGGTGAACCAATTGACGGTAAAGGACCTATCGAACACGATGGTTTCTCTCCTGTTGAAGTAATCGCTCCAGGCGTTATTGAACGTAAGTCAGTAGATCAGCCAGTGCAAACTGGTTATAAAGCTGTTGACTCTATGATCCCTATCGGTCGTGGACAGCGCGAATTGATCATTGGTGACCGTCAAATCGGTAAAACCGCTTTGGCGATCGATGCCATTATCAACCAAAAAGATTCAGGCATTAAATGTGTATACGTAGCGGTAGGCCAAAAGGCTTCTACAATCGCTAACGTGGTACGTAAGCTTGATGAGCACGGCGCTTTGGCGAACACCATTGTTGTTGTTGCTACAGCTTCTGAAGCTGCTGCACTACAATACTTGGCTCCATACTCTGGCTGTTCAATGGGTGAGTACTTCCGCGACCGCGGTGAAGATTCACTTATTGTCTATGATGATTTGTCTAAGCAAGCAGTTGCTTACCGTCAGATCTCATTGTTGCTAAAACGTCCACCAGGACGTGAAGCATACCCAGGTGATGTATTCTATCTTCACTCTCGTCTGTTAGAACGTGCTTCACGTGTTAACGCTGAGTATGTTGAGAAGTTCACTAAAGGTGAAGTTAAAGGCCGTACTGGTTCTTTGACTGCTCTACCGATTATTGAAACTCAAGCTGGTGACGTATCTGCTTTCGTACCGACTAACGTAATTTCGATTACCGATGGTCAGATCTTCCTTGAAACTGACCTATTTAACTCAGGACTTCGTCCTGCTGTTAACCCAGGTATTTCGGTTTCTCGTGTTGGTGGTGCAGCGCAGACTAAGATCATCAAGAAACTGTCGGGTGGTATTCGTACCGCACTAGCACAGTATCGAGAGCTTGCAGCGTTCTCACAGTTTGCATCTGACTTAGATGATGCAACTCGTGCTCAGCTTGAGCATGGTGAGCGTGTTACCGAACTAATGAAGCAAAAGCAATATGCTCCTATGAGTATTGCCGATCAGTCTGTGTCTCTTTTTGCAGCTGAAAAAGGTTACTTGAAGACTATTGAACTAGCTAAAATCGGTGATTTCGAAGCGTCTCTGCTCTCTTTCATGAACAGCGAGCATGCTGAGCTTATGAAGACCATCAACGATACTGGCAGCTATAATGCCGACATCGAAGGTGAGTTGAAGGCCAGCCTCGACAAGTTCGTTGAAACCCAAACCTGGTAAAAACAGAGGTGTCGTAAGGCGCCTCAGGTCCAGATTGGAGAGTTAAGATGGCCAACGCTAAAGAGATTAAAACCAAGATCGCGAGTGTTAAAAACACTCAGAAGATCACGTCTGCTATGGAAATGGTTGCCGCGAGTAAAATGCGTAAAGCACAAGATCGCATGGCAGCTAGTCGTCCGTATGCGGAAAATATGCGTAAGGTGATCGGTCACGTGGCGCAAGGTTCTCTCGAGTATAAACACCCCTATTTAGAGGTGAGAGAGGCCAAGCGGGTTGGTTACATTGTTGTATCAACCGACCGTGGTCTTTGTGGTGGTCTGAACGTCAACCTTTTCAAAAAGGTTGTCTCAGACGTGAAGAGCCAGCGAGAGCAAGGGATAGAAGTTGAATTCTGTCCTATTGGTGCTCGCAGTGTACAGTTCTTCAATAGCTTCGGCGGACAGGTACCCGCATCTGCTTCAGGTTTAGGTGACGCTCCAAAGCTCGCTGACTTGATCGGAACAGTACGTGTCATGCTACAAGCATACAACGAAGGTACATTGGATCGTCTGTACGTAGTATTCAACAGATTTGTGAATACTATGAGTCAGACTCCTGTGATCGAACAGCTGCTACCGTTGCCTAAGTCTGAGGTTGATGAGGTTTCTCATCACTGGGACTACCTATACGAGCCAGATCCAAAAGAACTTTTGGAAACTTTACTGGTACGTTATGTGGAGTCGCAGGTCTACCAAGGTGTTGTTGAGAATCTTGCATCTGAGCAAGCTGCCCGTATGGTTGCTATGAAGTCTGCAACTGACAACGCTGGTGATCTTATTAGTGACTTGCAGTTAGTTTATAACAAGGCCCGTCAGGCTGCTATTACGCAGGAACTTTCGGAAATTGTTGCTGGCGCTGCAGCCGTTTAGATTAGGTAACGAATACAAGTTTTAGAGGATTAATCATGAGCACAGGTACTGTTGTCCAAGTAATTGGCGCGGTTGTGGACGTTGAGTTTCCACATGATGCCGTACCTCAGGTATATGACGCTCTAGAGATCAAAAGTGAAGGCTTGGTGCTGGAAGTTCAGCAGCAACTAGGTGGTGGTGTAGTTCGTACCATCGCTATGGGTTCTTCAGATGGTCTGCGTCGTGGCCTTGAGGTCGTAAACTCTGGTTCACCAATTACTGTTCCGGTTGGGGAAAAAACCCTTGGCCGTATTATGAACGTATTGGGTCAACCAGTAGATGAAGCGGGTCCTATCGGTGAAGAAGATCGCTATGTGATCCACCGTGAAGCTCCTTCATATGAAGATCAGTCAAGCTCCACTGAACTTTTAGAGACTGGTATCAAGGTTATCGACCTTGTATGTCCATTCGCTAAGGGTGGTAAAGTTGGTCTGTTTGGTGGTGCTGGTGTTGGTAAGACCGTCAACATGATGGAACTTATTAACAACATCGCAAAGGCACACTCTGGTTTATCAGTTTTTGCCGGTGTAGGTGAGCGTACTCGTGAGGGTAACGACTTCTACTACGAGATGGAAGATTCTGGCGTTCTCGATAAAGTGGCCATGGTATATGGTCAGATGAACGAGCCTCCAGGAAACCGTCTACGTGTGGCACTGACTGGTCTGACTATGGCTGAGAAGTTCCGTGACGAAGGTAAAGATGTTCTTTTCTTCGTTGATAACATCTATCGTTACACCTTGGCGGGTACTGAAGTATCTGCACTGCTAGGCCGCATGCCATCAGCAGTAGGTTACCAGCCAACATTGGCTGAAGAGATGGGTGTACTTCAGGAGCGTATTACATCGACTAAGACAGGGTCTATTACCTCTGTTCAAGCCGTATACGTACCTGCGGATGACTTGACGGATCCGTCACCAGCAACAACCTTCGCTCACTTAGATGCGACTGTTGTATTGTCTCGTAACATTGCTTCTCTGGGTATTTACCCAGCGGTTGACCCATTGGATTCGACTTCACGTCAGCTGGATCCACAGGTTGTTGGCCAAGAGCATTATGATGTTGCTACTGGTGTACAGACTGAGCTACAACGTTATAAAGAGCTTAAAGATATTATTGCGATTTTGGGTATGGATGAATTATCTGATGAAGATAAGACAACTGTATTCCGTGCTCGTAAGATTGAAAAATATCTTTCACAGCCTTTCTTCGTTGCTGAAGTATTCACCGGTTCTCCAGGTAAGTACGTTTCTCTTAAAGACACAATCCGTGGCTTCAAGGGTATTCTAGAGGGTGAGTTCGATCACCTTCCAGAGCAAGCGTTCTACATGGTTGGTTCTATCGACGAAGCCGTTGAGAAAGCTAACAAAAAATAACTAAGTAACTCTACTTAGTTTAAGGAGAACGGATGGCAGCCATGACAGTACAACTTGATATTGTAAGTGCAGAAAGTAGCATATATTCAGGTCTTGTAGCACACCTACAAGTAACCGGTTCAGAAGGTGATCTAGGTGTTATGCCTGGTCACGCGCCACTACTGACACATATCAAACCTGGCATGGCACGCATCGTCAAGCAAGATGGAAGTGAAGAGGTGTTTTATCTTTCGGGTGGTATCCTGGAAGTTCAACCTTTTTCTGTTTCAGTATTGGCTGACGTCGTATTGCGTGCCGATGAGATTGACGAGCAAGCAGCTGTAGAAGCTAAACGTCGTGCGGAATCTGCCTTGGCAGATGCTGGCTCCGACTTTAACTACGCTTCAGCAGCAATTGAGTTAGCTCAGGCTATCGCTCAATTACGCGTTGTCGAAACCATCAAGAAGAACATTGCCAGATAAGGTCATTGTTTGATGAAAAAAGGCGCCTAAGGGCGCCTTTTTTGTTTTTTAAGAAGTTGCTAGAAATCTAAGAGCTAGGACCTAGGTGCTCGAACCTCGAACCTTCTTCGCTTTTCCCCGCTTTTCCGTTAAAATCAGCGCACAAAATAGACCTCTATAGAATTTCAGCAGCTTTTAGCTCAAGGATAACTCCATGGCATTGAACGTAGTGATTTTGGCCGCAGGCAAGGGAACCCGCATGCGCTCAGATCTTCCTAAAGTTTTACACCCTATCGCCCATAAAAGTATGGTGCAGCATGTGATCGACACAGCCCATAGTGTTGGTAGTGATGCTATTCAGTTGGTGTATGGCTATGGTGCGGAAAAGCTGCAGAATGTATTGGGGGAGCAGCAACTTAATTGGGTGCTGCAGGCTGAACAGTTAGGAACCGGCCATGCGGTCGCTCAGGCGAACCCGAATATAGCGGATGATGATACTGTGCTAATTCTTTACGGTGACGTGCCTCTTATTCAAGCTTCTACACTCGATGCACTGCTTGCTGCCCGTGAAGATAATGGTTTAGCGATTCTCACCGTAAACTTACCTAACCCGACTGGTTATGGCCGTATCGTGCGCGAGGCGGGCAAAGTTGTGGGGATTATTGAGCAGAAAGATGCGAATGCTGAACAGCTTGCTATCAATGAGATCAATACCGGCATCATGGCGGCTCCCGGTAAGCAACTTAAAGCTTGGCTTGGACAGTTATCGTCAGATAACGCTCAAGGCGAGTATTACCTTACCGATATCGTAGCCATGGCACATAAAGATGGTGTTGAGATCACGACGGCTCAGCCTGAGTCGGCGATTGAAGTCGAAGGTGCTAATAACCGTGTGCAGCTGGCTCAACTCGAGCGTGCTTACCAGGCTCGCGCAGCCGAGAAGCTAATGCTTGAAGGTGCAAACTTAAGAGACCCTGCAAGGCTGGATGTTCGTGGTGACGTCACCGTTGGCATGGATGTGATGATAGATGTAAACGTCATCATTCAGGGCAAAGTTACCATAGGTAATAACGTGACTATTGGCGCCGGTGCAATTCTTATCGATTGTGAGATTGGTGATAATGCCGAGATTAAGCCTTACTCTATCGTTGAGAATGCCAAGTTAGGCAGTGATGCCAGTGCAGGACCTTTTGCTCGTCTTCGTCCTGGCGCCGAGCTGAAGCGTGATGCCCATATCGGTAACTTTGTCGAGATGAAGAAAGCGGTCTTAGGCGAGGGCTCGAAGGCGGGCCACCTAGCCTATATTGGTGATGCGCAGATTGGTCGCGGCGTTAATATTGGTGCGGGTACCATTACCTGTAACTACGATGGCGCTAACAAGCATCTTACCGTTATCGAAGATAATGTTTTCGTGGGTAGTGATACTCAACTTGTGGCTCCGGTGACTATCGGTAAAGGAGCGACTTTGGGTGCTGGTTCTACCATAACCAGCAACGTCGCCGAGGGGGAGCTGGTTATTACCCGGGTTAAGCAGCGCCACCTTAGTGGCTGGGCTAGACCGGTTAAGAAGCCTAAAGGCTAAGCTCTGATATAAGCACTGATAGATAGAAGAACGAAGCGACCTTTACGGGTCGCTTTTTTGTATCTGCATGATGAAAATTGCTTGTCAGCAAGCCTTAATAATTTGTTTTGAGAATGAAATTTTTTACCAAATTTAGAGGTATTAACTAGTAATTTAGGACTAACTCACAGGCAATTGTAAATTACCGTAAAGAAACTTAAATAAAAACGATTCTCATTTATATTGCGTTCCAACATTTGTTTGGTATCCATTTTTGAGGTCGGCCATGTCGTTCAAGAGATCATTTAAGTATTCATCTATCAGTGTCGCGGTTCTGTCTGCACTTGCCACCATTCCCGCTATTGCTGAGGAGCTGACTGGCGAGCCTGGTCTTACTCATAATATCGAACGTATTAGTGTCACTGGACGTAACTTCAATGATTACAAGGTTGGCAGCGCTTCGGGTGCGATGCGTGGCGATATTAGCCTTATGGATACCCCACAATCTGTGACCGTTATTCCTGATTTTGTCACCGATGAGCAACTGGCGACTAATCTGTCTGAAGTACTGGTCAATGACTCCAGTGTTACCGGTGGTAGCGAGAAGTGGAACCGTCAGGTGTTCAACATTCGTGGTTTCGAGCTCTCTTCCGGTTCAGGTTATCTAATCAATGGTCAGCAGCAGTGGTCTCACTATGTGCAGCCGATTGAAACACTGCAACAGGTGGAAGTACTCAAGGGGCCATCGAGTATGCTCTATGGTCAATCTGGCCCGGGTGGCTTGATCAACATGGTAACTAAGAAACCGACTTACGACACTATGTTTGAACTTGGTTTCGATACCGATGAGCACGGCTCGACCCGTTATCAGCTCGATGCCGGTGGCAGCCTGAATGAAGCTCAAACGATTCGTTACCGTACCGTGCTGGTTAAACAGGACACGCAATACTGGCGTACTTATTCTGCAGAGAATGGCCAAGATGGTTCAAACCAGGAGCGTGATCGTTGGTTAGGTTATCTTAATCTTGAATTTGATATCACCGACGACCTGCTACTGTCGCTTAAGTATGATCATACACAAGACAAGACGGGTATCGATCGTGGCGGCTGGTTAGACAGCAGCGGTGACTTGATTGGTGGCGAAGATATTATCTGGGATCAACCATGGGCCTTCACCGACAATACCATAAGTAACATGGGCGCAGATCTGACTTATCACATCAATGATGATTGGAAGGTAAAAGCGGGTTATAACGATCAGCAGTTTAATCGTCAGCGTTTAGACTCTTCACCATCGATGATCAGTAGCTCAGATGACCCAATGACAAATGGTTACTATGTGAGCCCATTCGATCGTTACGATGATTGGCAGCATAAGACCGGCTATGTCGATTTTGTCGGTAACTTCTCGACCGGAGGATTCGAACATCAGTTTCTGATCGGCGCTAACATGCTGGATTACTATTATGGCCAACTAAAGGACTCGGGTGAGAAGAAGCAGCTGGTTATGCCTGGTCAGCCTCTACCTAAACCGGACCTCGATTACAACCGTGATGAGAGCTTATATGAGAGTGAATATAAGCACTACGGCTTCTACATTCAGGACTTAATCTCTATCAATGATGAGTGGCAGGTGCTTGCCGGGGTACGTTATGACGAGCAGAAGAAAGAGGGCGAAGGTAATAACAGCTATGCGGTCTCGCCTAAGTTTGGTGTGATCTACTCCCCGGCATCAAACGGCAGTATCTATGTTAACTACTCTAAGAGTTTCACGCCTCAGGGAATAGTTAATGATGAAGATGATGTAAATAACAAGATGAACCTTGATCCTGAATATGGTGAGCAATATGAGATTGGTACTAAGTGGGAGCTGTTCGATGGCAGCCTGCTGCTAACCGGTGCTGTATTCGATATCACCGTCTCCAACGTCACTGTAACTGAAGATCTAATCACGCCTATCGGTGATTACACTAAAATCACCACCCAAGGTGGCGAGCAGCGTCATAAAGGTTTCGAGATGGGCGCTCAGGGTCAGGTGAGCGAGAAGTGGTTTATGACAGGCTCTATGATGTATCTTGACGCTCAGTATGAAACCGGTGCTAACGATAGAGATAATTTAGACGGCATGACACCAGTCGATGCGCCCGAGTGGTCGGCTAACGTCTGGACCCGTTATGAGGTGACCGATGACTTAGCATTAAACTTCGGTGCTATCTATGTGGGTGAACGCTTCGCCAATACGGATAATACAATCTCGAAAGATGGCTACGTGCGTTTTGATATGGGCGCCGCCTATAGCATGGATGTGATGGGCAGCGATGTGAGTGTTCGCCTCAACATTAAGAACTTGTTTGATGTCGATTACCTGGCCGGTGGTACAACTACCGATGTTACAGTGGGTGAAGGGCGTCACTTCGGTTTAGCATTGGAAGCTAAGTTTTAAGTCTGAGCCTAAGGTTTAAAGAGAATCGAGAAAGCCTCTATCTTAGATAGGGGCTTTTTTTTGCCTGAATTTCATACTTAATTTGTTATTTGAAGCGTTCAAAACTGGCAAAAAAGTTTCGTTTCACTATAATGCACCTTTCGAAACGAAACTTAATTGAAAGGTTTTATGAACAAACGTAATACTCAACAGCGTCGCCATAGCATTATTAGCCTGCTTAATGAGCAGGGGGAGGTGAGTGTTGACGAGTTATCCTTACGTTTCGAAACTTCTGAAGTCACGATTCGAAAAGATCTGGCGGTACTAGAGAAAACCGGGCTGCTATTGCGTCGTTATGGTGGTGCGGTGGCGATACCCGACGAAGTCACTCAACAATTTACCGCTAAGATCGCACCCAATAAGTTATCTATTGCCCAAGCGGCGGCTAAGCTGATTAAAGATCATAATCGAATCATCATAGATAGTGGCAGCACCACATCGGGATTAATCCAGGAGCTCAATGGTAAGAATGGCTTGGTGGTGATGACGAATTCATTGCAGCTGGCTAATGCTATCCATGAGCTTGAGAATGAACCGACATTATTGATGACCGGTGGCACCTGGGATCCACATTCTGAGTCATTTCAGGGACAAATAGCCGAGCAGGTACTGCGATCCTATAATTTTGATCAACTCTTTATTGGCGCCGATGGCATCGACCTTGAGCGCGGTACAACCACCTTCAATGAACTTACCGGACTGAGTAAGGTGATGGCAGAGGTCTCCCGTGAGGTAGTGGTTATGCTCGAGTCCGAAAAGTTGGGTAGGCGCATTCCGAATTTAGAGTTGGCCTGGAGCAATATCAGCGTGTTGGTAACAGATGAGAACTTACCCGCCGAGGCAGTTGAAAAAATTTCAAACCATGGGGTGCGGGTGATCCTGGCTCCTCATGTGGGATAACGAAGGTTAACCCTTATCAAATTCAATATTAATTTTAATTTTAACTCTTGTTTTAGAGAGATTAGGTAATCAATATGTGTGGAATCGTTGGCGCTGTTGCGCAAAGAGATGTAGCTGAAATCTTAGTTGAAGGCCTTAAACGCCTCGAATACCGAGGCTATGACTCGGCCGGTGTTGCCGTTATTCAAGATGGCACACTTAGCAGCACAAGACGTGTCGGTAAGGTACAGGAACTCTCGACTGCTTTAGATGCAGCGCCATTAGCTGGTGGTACTGGTATTGCTCATACCCGCTGGGCCACCCACGGTGAGCCGAGTGAGCGTAATGCTCATCCACACCTGTCAGAAGGTGATATTGCCGTTGTACATAATGGCATTATCGAAAATCATAATAAGCTAAGGGAAATGCTTAAGGGTTTAGGTTATACCTTTGCATCCGATACCGATACTGAGGTGATCTGTCATTTAGTACACCATGAGCTTAAGTCGAACGATAGCTTACTTGCAGCGGTTCAAGCGACGGTTAAGCAGTTAGAAGGTGCCTATGGCACAGTGGTTATCGATCGTCGTGATAGCGAGCGTATGATCGTTGCACGCTCAGGTAGCCCGCTGGTTATCGGTTACGGCTTAGGTGAGAACTTTGTCGCTTCCGATCAGTTGGCTCTTCTGCCTGTAACCCGCTCTTTTGCTTTTCTGGAAGAGGGAGATGTCGCTGAGGTGATGCGCCGCGAAGTTAATATCTTCGATGTTGACGGTAATGCGGTTGAGCGTGAGATCAAAGAGTCAGAAGTGACCCATGATGCGGGTGATAAAGGTGAATACCGTCACTATATGCTGAAAGAGATCTACGAGCAGCCACGTGCAATCTCACACACACTGGAAGGTCGTATTTCCGGTGGCACCGTATTGGATTCTGCCTTTGGTGAGAATGCGGCTGAGTTCCTGAAAGATATTAAGCATGTACAGATCATCGCCTGTGGCACCAGTTATCATGCGGGTATGGCAGCGCGCTACTGGCTAGAAGATTGGGCCGGTGTATCCTGTAATGTGGAGATAGCATCAGAGTTTCGTTACCGTAAGTCGCACCTGTTCCCGAATAGCTTGCTTGTGACTATTTCACAGTCTGGTGAAACAGCCGATACCTTAGCGGCACTGCGTCTGGCTAAAGAGATGGGTTATAAGGCCACTATGACCATCTGTAACGCACCGGGTTCATCTTTAGTGCGCGAATCAGATATGGCCTACATGATGAAAGCGGGCGCCGAGATAGGTGTTGCTTCAACTAAGGCATTCACCGTACAGCTTGCTGGTTTGTTGATGTTGACTGCAGTTGTCGGCCGTCATAATGGCATGTCTGCCGATATGCAGGCGAAGATCACCCAAAGCCTGCAATCTATGCCAGCTAAAGTTGAGCAGGCACTAGGTCTTGATGACGCCATTGCTGAGCTTGCCGAAGACTTTGCCGATAAGCATCATGCGTTATTCTTGGGGCGTGGCGATCAATATCCTATCGCGATGGAAGGGGCGCTTAAGCTTAAAGAGATCTCCTACATTCACGCCGAAGCCTATGCATCCGGTGAACTTAAACATGGTCCGCTAGCACTTATCGATGCTGATATGCCGGTTATCGTGGTTGCGCCTAACAATGAGCTGTTAGAGAAGCTTAAGTCTAATGTCGAAGAGGTTCGTGCGCGTGGTGGCTTGATGTATGTCTTTGCCGATGTTGATGCAGAATTTGAATCTGACGATACCATGAAGGTTATTCCTGTACCTCATTGCGATGAGTTTATGGCAGCGCTTATCTACACCATCCCAATGCAGTTACTGTCATACCATGTGGCCTTAATTAAAGGCACCGACGTGGATCAGCCTCGTAACCTGGCTAAGTCTGTTACTGTGGAATAATCAGCGACAAATCATATCGAAATAAGTAAAACACCCGCTAGAGTCAATTTAGCGGGTGTTTTTATGTCTGCTATACCCGAAGTAGTGCTTTTAGTTTATGAGTTAACAGTTCGCTCTCTTCAGATACTCCTGCCGTTGTAATACTCGTTGTTATATCGCTTCTTAAACTTTTTTGTGCAAAAATATTTGAGGTTTTTGTTTGCTGTAATCAAAATCAATCAACTTCTCTTTAATGGAAAATTGAAGTCAGCGATACCTATTTTATGGGGTTTGTAACGTGGGCGTCCCTATTTCATTCATGGTAAAAATAAAATTAAGTTGCATTCTGTCTGAAAATGAAAATAATGTTGCATCATAATATTTGATGAAAATTAAAAAATATTTGAAAAGGAACAGTATGAAAACACCAATCAATGCAGAACAAGCCCCAGCGGCTATAGGTCCATACTCTCATGGCACCACATATGGGAATCTTATCTTTACCTCTGGCCAACTTCCGGTTTGTAAGGTGAAAGGGGGCGTGGTTGAGGGCGGTGTTGCCGAGCAGTCTAAGCAATCACTTGAAAACCTGAATCACGTATTAATTGCCGGTGGTGGCAGTTTAGATACAGTATTGAAAACGACCTGTTACCTAGCTGATATCAATGACTTTGCAGCATTTAATGAAGTGTATAAGCAATACTTTAAAACCGATTGTCCAGCTCGAAGTTGTTTTGCGGTAAGAGATCTCCCCTTAGGTGTAAAGGTAGAAATCGAAGCGATTGCACACATTAAGTAAGCTGTAATAAAAGTTATCGGATAAGGCTCACTCTCTATGAAGCAAGAATGGCGTCAGTATATTCAGATCATTAATCAAGTCGTGAAACCTGCACTTGGTTGTACAGAGCCGATCGCAGCGGCTTATGCGGCAGCGGTTGCGGTTAAGCAGCTTGGCTGTTCTTTGCCGGATTCATTAGAGGTATTTGTTTCTGATAACCTATACAAAAACTCCATGGGTGTATTTGTCCCCGGTACAGGAAAGATCGGTTTGGCAATCTCTGCAGCTGCAGGAGCTATTGGTGGTGATGCGGATGCTGGCCTCGAGGTATTAGCCGGTATTTTACCGCAGCAGGTCGAGCAAGCTCAGGCGCTTATCGATGCAGGAAAGGTATCGGTCCAACGGACTGTTACCGATGAGTTTATCTATTGCTGTGTGGTAGCTAAGTATGATGGACTGGAGTCATTGGTCAAAATTTGTGGTGGCCATACTCTGATTGTAGAGAAGCGGCTGAACGGTAAGGTTAGCTATTCTGCTGAGGAGTCGACAATAAACACAACATCTTCGATCTGTGAGGGGGTGAATATTGATATTGCTGCCATCTATGATTTTGCTTCAGAAGTAGAGTTTGAACATATCAAATTTATTCTGGAAGCTTCCGAGCTTAACACTAAGTTGTCTGCAGAAGGTATGACTCAGTCTTATGGCCTGGAAGTGGGTCGCACAATGCAAAAGAGTATTACAGATGGCATTTTAGCCGATGATTTACTGAATAAAATTGTTATGCACACCGCCGCCGCATCAGATGCAAGAATGGGCGGAGCAAGTTTGCCGGCAATGAGTAACTTTGGTAGTGGTAATCAGGGGATTGCAGCAACCCTTCCGGTTGTGATCACTGCCGAACATTACAGGTGTGATGATGAAAAGTTAGCTAGAGCCCTTATTTTGAGTCACTTAGGTGCGATTTACATTAAATCCTACTACCCTCCTTTATCTGCTTTTTGTGGTAACACGGTGACGAGTGCTGCCGCTTCAATGGCTATGGTATACTTAGCTGGTGGCTCTTTTGAGCAATCATGTTATGCAATTCAGAACGTGATTAGCGATAGCTCCGGCATGGTGTGTGATGGGGCCAAGGCCTCCTGTGCCATGAAGGTAAGTACTTCATCTTGCGCCGCTGTCAGGGCCTTTTTGATGGCAATGAACAGTCGTTCTGTATCCGGGCAGGGGATTATCGCTAAGGATGTTGAACAGACGATAATCAACATCGGGCAGATGATTAGCCAAGGTATGTCTTCAACCGATAGCGAAATTATTAATATTATGTCCGCTTGATATCCTGCCGGATTCAGCCACTCATGAAGTGACTTGGGGATTGATTAATCTGGAACACTCCTCCAACTATAGGCTGGAGGACAATTTGAGGGGTAGATGTGAAACTGCAAGAGCTGGCACAAGGTGACTTTGATATTTTAAAGTCTATGGAGAATGTGGTCGATGGCATAGCAGCTATGTATGGTGAACATACTGAAGTGGTATTGCACAGCCTCGATGCTCGTGATCCTTCGGTTATCAAAATTGCTAATGGTCATATCACTGGCAGAAAACTCGGTGCCCCAATTACTAATCTTGCACTGTTAAAGCTAAAAACGGGGCAGGATATCTCTAATTCTTACCTGACCAAATGTGCAACAGGTAAGACATTGCGCTCTATTACTACCATTATTCGCAATAGTCAAAACAGAGCTATCGGCTTATTGTGTATAAACAGTGATATGGATGCTCCACTACAGTCAGTGTTACGCTCTATGATGCCTGATAGCATGATAAATGCAGATTTTACCAGTTCTCCAGAAGTCTTTGCTCGGAATATTGATGAGGCACTCCATAGCAGTATCGACTCAGTGAATAATGAAGTGAGGCAAAATAGTGCTATTGCCCCCTCGAAAAAGAGCCGGGAAATAGTCACTCAACTTTATGAGTTAGGCATTTTTGAACTTAAAGATAGCGCTCAAGTTGCTGCGACACGACTCGATATATCGGTACACACTATCTATCGTTACCTGCGAGAAATTAAGGCCAACCAGACATCGGCTACCTAGTTAACTTCAATGGCTGGGCTATTTAATAAGATGTTTGCTGAGCTGCAAAACTTCAATAGCAGTTTTACCTAAGGTGTATCTACCTGAAATCGCATACTGATGGTTATATTTCTCTAACCAGGTTCGTAAACTTTCATTGAATATATCGAGTGAAGTGACTTTGTTCTTTTTCAAGAATGGTTCATAAAACTCGTTATAAGCCAGATGCTGGAACTGTGAAGCCATACCGTTTACGACGGGGCCGTTATAGGCTCTCATCTGGATATGGTTTATGTCGAGTTCAGTAATTGCTTCCTGAAAGGGGGCACTATTCTTACCTGAAAATTCTGCTCCCCTATCGGTCAAAATACTATTGATGTGAATATTGTTCTCTTTGTACCAGGGAATAACCGTTTCCAGTAAAAAGTCTGCCGCGACACTGGAGTCATTTTTTGTAGAAATTATGGCATGTGCGAATTGGCTGTAAGCATCGATAAAAGTGTGTTGGTAAACCGGGCCAAGACCGTTAATTTCTGCAATTTTAAATGTATCCTGAACACAGACATCGCCAGGGAACTTGCAGTCTAATGTTGACTCATTTTGTTCCAGTTTATAGAGCTGTTCCATGTCGTGTTGAGCTTTGAAACTCAAATGGTTTTGCTGTCTTAATCTGCTATTTAGTGCGAGTAATCTGTTTTTCTTGGTTTCTAAGTTATGTCTTAGCCATATTGTTCTAACCCCACTGGCAGAGATGACACAACCTCTGGCCGTTAGAATTTCTGCGGCTTTAGCCTGACCATAATTAGGGTAATCGAGTGCAATTTCGATAACTTGATCTTCTACTTCCTGAGACACTCGATTCTTTAATGCCGGTTTTTTTCTCGATAAATTAATTAATCCCCGCTCACCGGCTTCTTCATACTGTTTTTTAAAGCGGTAATAACTGTCGCGACTATATCCCATAATATCGCAAGCTTTGCTGATGCTATTGAGTTCTTTAGCAAGTTGAAGCAGTGCAAGTTTACTGCGAATTTCGTTACTGTTCTGGGTCATAACTTCTCTATTCCATCGAAAAATATGTGCAGCTTTGGTTATTCTATCAAAAAAGATCATTCGAGGTGTAGCTAGCTATCTGACCAAAGTCTCGTATCAACAGAATATTTGTTCTATTGGGGATACCCCTTGTCCCAACTGAGATTATGTTGGTGTATCAGTTCGTTGTAGAGATCAGCAAGTTCAGAGGATATCTATCCGATTGATAACAGTAGTCTTGGTTGATGTTTCTTTAAAGCGGCTTCTGCTCAGCCCTCTTTCTATCGGTCACCTTCGACAGTATTAAGCGGTTACTTCAAGTGAGGCATCGGGTGAGGAGTGACTTTGAATTCTCTGCCATACCTTTTCATGGAAATAAAAAACCACTGTATTAACGGCGGGTTCGATGAGGGCAATGGCGCCACCGATAACGACACTACCAGTTAATAGATAAGTAACTGTGAATGCGACGCTAAAATGCAGTATTGCAAAGGTAATTGTTTTAGTCATGATGAGCCCCTTTATCGAATAAGGGTAAATGATAACCATTCTCATCTTTGTTTGGTAGTGGAGTTATTAGATTTGTTTAATCGATATGTTCAATTGAAAACGGCTTTTAGTTATAAAGCCGTCAGCTTTAATGTCTAGGAGTAAAAACTAACGGCTTTATTCAATTAAGCTATTTTAACAAGCTTACGGTGTGGATATTTTTGGGACTTATTGGGATCAATAGTGCCATGGGAAATCAGAGAAATCCTGATCTCGTTTCTCAAGGAAGGAATCCCGCCCCTCTTGTGCTTCGTCGGTGCCGTAGGCAAGTCGGGTCGCTTCACCTGCAAACAACTGCTGACCAACAAGACCATCATCGGGTAGGTTAAAGCCATACTTAAGCATACGCATTGCCGTAGGAGATTTTGAGTTGATCTCTCTGGCCCAGTTTAGGGCTTCAGTTTCGAGTTCCGCGTGAGGTATTGAACGGTTTACCATACCCATGTCAAACGCTTCATCGGCAGAGTAGTTAAATCCAAGGAAGAAAATTTCTCGAGCGCGTTTCTGTCCAACCATTTTTGCAAGATAAGCACTGCCATAACCGGAATCAAAACTGCCTACATCGGGATCCGTCTGCTTAAAGATTGCGTGTTCTTTCGATGCTAAAGTGAGGTCACATACAACATGTAGGCTGTGTCCACCACCTACTGCCCAACCAGGAACTACAGCAATAACGATCTTCGGCATAAAACGAATTAAACGTTGTACTTCGAGTATATGAAGACGTCCCATGCGGGCTAAATCTGGTGTGCCCTGTTCGGCGCCTTCATACTTATAGCCATCTTTGCCACGAATACGTTGATCGCCGCCAGCGCAGAATGCCCAGCCACCATCTTTTGCCGATGGACCATTACCGGTCAACAATACACAACCAACATCAGACCATTGTCTTGCATGGTTTAATGCTGTGTATAGTTCATCAACTGTTTTGGGGCGGAAGGAGTTTCTACACTCTGGGCGGTTTATTGCGATACGCACAGTGCCTTGATCTTTGGCTCTGTGGTAGGTGATATCTTCAAAATCAAATCCGGAAACTTGATCCCATAGTGTAGGATCAAAAATGTCTGAAACCTGCTGACTCATGATATTTAGCCTTAATACCCAAATTTAGATTGAGCAAAGGCTAGGCTGAAACTTAACTCAGGTCAATCTTCAGCTTCTATAAATGTCTGGCTATATGACTAGCGTACTAAGATTTTTGAAAATTACTTTAACTTATCACAAATAAAAAAGAGGTTATCTTTATTGAAACTGTCATGGGGTTTCGCTTTGCCACTACAGTAGTCATCTTTGAAATCTTGCAGGGCATATTCAGATGCAAGTATCTTATCTAAAGCCAGTAATTCCCGTTCAGACATCCTTTGACCAATTTCTTTCTTTAGGTGGGCAATGCGATTGTCTACTCTAATGATCTTTGTGCCCGTCAATGAGTCTAATTTTCGCTCGATTTTTTGTAACAACTCATCTGATTGCGCAATCGGCTCATCGAGTTTGTTCGTTTCGGTTGCAACGTAATATATCAACCCTGCACCTAATCCTAATATGATCCAGCCTCTCATATTTTAATCCAACTTTGATGAATAAAATGTAATATAACAGGTATAATAAGCTAATTTTCGTGCAATATTAAAGCGGTAAGGTTACAAAGATGAGCACAGAGTCTGAAAAAAAGGATTATTCGAAGGCTAAACGAATCAAGATCCATCAACCAGATGCAAATAAGGCCGATCGATTTAACCCACGTAATCGAATATATGTTCGCGCCGTCGATGGACTCTGGAGTCAGCTCCGAAGGCGATTAGGTTGGGTTGCCATGCTCTTTTTTCTTATCTTACCTTGGATTCCCTGGGGTGACCGCCAAGCGGTGTGGTTTAATTTAGGTGAACAGAAGTTTCATATCTTTGGTTTAACCATTTGGCCTCAGGATCTGACTCTACTAGCCGCTCTCTTGATGATAGCTGCCTTTGGCTTATTCTTTATTACAACTTATCTTGGTAGGGTGTGGTGTGGTTACACTTGTCCTCAAACGGTTTGGACATTTATTTTCATCTGGTTTGAAGAGAAGTTAGAAGGGGCCCGCAATAAGCGGATGAAATTAGATCAGATGCCCTGGAGTTTCAATAAGCTTTGGCGAAAATCGGCCAAACATGCTTCCTGGCTTTTCATTTCATTATTAACAGCAATGACGTTTGTCTCCTACTTTGTGCCTACCAATGAAGTATATCGTGATGTGTTTACCTTAAGCGCGAGCGGAGGGATCTACTTTTGGGTCGTACTCTTTACGCTAGCGACTTATGGTAATGCTGGCTGGATGAGGGAGATCATGTGTATTCATATGTGTCCCTATGCCCGGTTCCAGGCTGCGATGTTCGATAAAAACACCTTTATAGTCGGTTATGATAATAAACGAGGTGAAACACGAGGACCAAGATCGCGTAAAGCAGATCCTAAAGAGATGGGACTGGGTGATTGTATCGATTGCGACCTCTGTGTTCAGGTATGTCCTACCGGTATAGATATTCGAAATGGGTTACAGTATGAATGTATCAATTGTGGTGCCTGTATCGATGCCTGCGATACGACTATGGAGCGTATGGGATACGATAAAGGGCTTATCGCTTACACTACCGAGAATAAACTAGATGGTATAAAGCAGAAGGTGCTTAGACCAAAGCTGGTTGGTTATGGTGTTGTTCTGGCTGTTATGATCCTGGTGTTTATCTATGCAAGCGCAACCATAGCTCCTGTACGTGTAGATGTCATCCGGGATAGAAACCAATTATTCAGAGAGAATAATGATGGTTTGATTGAAAATACTTTCACATTGAAGATTCTCAATAAGACTGAATCTGCTCATGACTATAAACTAGCTGTAGAAGGTTTACCTGAGTCTCAATGGTATGGGTTACAACAAGTGCATATTGCAGGGGGGGAGGTGTTAACTCTACCTATTAGTATTGCAGTTGACCCGGTAGACCTGTCAAGATCTATGACTAAAATCGATTTCAGGGTGACTGCAATTAATGCTGATGCAAACAGTGATGATGTGATCGAGGCTAAGCAGGAGTCACGCTTCTTTAGTCAGTAGCATCTAATCGATAAGAGTATCAAAAGGGGCGCTTAGCCCCTTTTGGGGATCTTAAGCACCTATAAGCACCTATTTAGTATCTTAAGTAGTCGTATCGATTGATAAAGCTGCACTCAGAGCCCTTAATGTGATTTTCTTTCAAAAATCCCTTGTGCTATAGGCTCACATCCCTATAATGCGCATCCACTGACACGGCACAGCAGGCCAATCGCTCTTAGCAAATGCTAGGTAGCACGGGACTTGCAGCAATGTTAGAGAGTTTACTTCTTCGGAATTAGACTCAGGTTACAAGCGCTTTTAAGGGCTTCGGGTTTGATAGGTTTTGACCTTAATGGTTAACAAATCATCGCTTGGAAAACTT
>Ga0316197_10000052_pt1 | contig 99847 bp, 85 predicted proteins | sample OudBiesiAoxic_MG_FD_204939 | JGI IMG/M metagenome (GOLD analysis project Ga0316197, IMG submission 204939) | Coastal sediment microbial communities from Oude Bieten Haven, Netherlands - site A oxic | ecosystem: Environmental > Aquatic > Marine > Coastal > Sediment | place: Netherlands... | reverse complement strand
AAGTAAATTGGTTGCGGGAGCTGGATTTGAACCAACGACCTTCGGGTTATGAGCCCGACGAGCTACCAAACTGCTCCATCCCGCGTCCGATTTATATTCACCGTTAAAGTACGGTAACAACTTTCATCCCACAGCTTATCGCTATGAAATCAATTTGGAGCGACACACGAGGCTCGAACTCGTGACCTCAACCTTGGCAAGGTTGCGCTCTACCAGCTGAGCTAGTGTCGCATCTCTGGTCCTTGTTTCTCAACAAGTTTTGGTTGCGGGAGCTGGATTTGAACCAACGACCTTCGGGTTATGAGCCCGACGAGCTACCAAACTGCTCCATCCCGCGTCCGATTTTCACAAAAAGGAACAAACACGTTATTCCCTTTCGAGGCTGCGCATTATACGAGGAAAAATGACGGATGCAATAGATCTAAATAAAAATCCGCACATTTTTCTTCAAGTGCTTATTTTACCATCAAATAGTAAAAATATGCTCACGATAGTAGCGCAGTTCAGCTATTGAATCATGAATATCATCAAGCGCTAGATGACTGCCCTTCTTAGAAAACCCTTCAAGTAACTCTGGTTGCCAGCGTCGTGTTAACTCTTTAAGCGTACTTACATCTAGATAGCGGTAATGGAAGTACTGCTCTAGCTCAGGCATATGCTTATATAAGAAACGACGATCTTGACCAATACTGTTGCCACAAATAGGTGATGCGCCTTTCGGAACCCACAGCTCTAAAAACGCAATAGTCTGTCGAATCGCATCTTCTTCCGTAAACGTACTTTGACGAATGCGCTCAACCAAACCACTATTGGTATGTGTATTTGTGCACCAATCATCCATTTTAGCTAATTCAGCTTCAGACTGATGAATAGCTAAAACTGGACCTTCGGCTAAAATATTCAATTGAGCATCGGTCACGATAGTTGCGATTTCAATGATTTGATGGATTTCTGGATCTAAGCCAGTCATCTCTAAATCAACCCAAATAAGATTCTGATCGCTGATTGTCATTCGATATTGCCTATTTTGTGACTAAACCATGTATCATACTTGGCTTATACTGAAAGCCAACCAAACTGGCGATATTCTTGTGGCAAAAAAGAAAAAGCTGACTCAAGGGCAGAGCCGTCGCGTACGCTCTAACCAAAATAAACGACTAAATCGCGAAAAAGCCGAAGTCCAGTGGGATGAAGCGCTGCTTGAATCAGCCCGTGAGGGTCTGGTCATTACCCGTTTTGGTCAACATGCTGATGTCGAAGATCCTCAAACAGGGGTGATTCATCGTTGTAACCTACGTCGAAGTATTCAGAGTTTAGTCTCTGGTGATCGCGTGGTATGGCGTCCAGGTGTTGAAACATTACATGGTATTTCAGGTGTCGTAGAAGCCGTTCACAAACGTAAATCAGTACTAACTCGTCCTGATTACTACGATGGCGTTAAAGCTGTCGCAGCAAACGTAAACCGAATCATCATTGTTTCGGCGATTTTACCTGAGCTATCACTCAATATTATCGACCGCTATTTGATTGCAGCCGAGACTGTCGGCATCGAACCTCTAATCGTATTAAATAAAATCGATTTATTAGAACCAGATGTTCGCAAGCAAGTGGAAAAAACACTTTCTCTTTACCAAAAAGTCGGTTACGAGCTGCGTTATGTAAGCTCTGAAACGGGTGAAGGTATGGAGGAATTAAAAAATGACCTTAAAGACCGAGTAAATATCTTTGCGGGTCAATCTGGTGTAGGTAAATCAAGTATGATTAATACCTTAATGCCAGAGGTGGAAGCTGAAATCGGGGATGTTTCTACAAACTCAGGTTTAGGCCAACACACCACAACTGCTGCTCGCCTTTACCATTTTGAAGGTGGGGGTGATCTTATTGACTCACCAGGCGTTCGTGAATTTGGTTTATGGCATTTAGAGACAGAACAAGTCACTAAAGCCTTTATTGAGTTTCGGGAGTATCTAGGTGGCTGTAAGTTCCGTGATTGTAAACACAATAACGATCCGGGCTGTTTAATTCGTGAAGCCGTTGACGCAGGAAAAATCAGCCGTGAGCGCTTTAAGAGCTACCATAAAATAATCGAAAGCATGTCTGAAAACGTGGCAAATCGCCAGTTTTCTCGTAACAAGCCAAGCTAAATAAAATCTAACAGTCTCTACCGTACCGTAGAGGCTGTTAGCTCTTCATTCGTAATGCATACAACGCCTTCTTAGAACAAAGCCTCATACTTAGACCTAATTAACTGACTTTTTAGCGACTTTTAGGTAATATTCTCGGTTCGAGTTATTCCTAGATGTTAAAAAGAATAACTAGACTGTTGATTAATTGATACTTTCTGGATACCACACTGTGCTTGATAACATTAAAATTGGCCTGCAATATTGCACCCCAAAACATGCTTTAACCCGTTTAGTAGGCAAACTGGCTTCATTAGAAGCAGGAAAGCTAACTACCGCGATCATTCGCTGGTTTATCGGTCAGTACAACGTTGACATGTCTGAAGCGCGAAACTCAGATCCAGCGGCTTATTCAACATTTAACAATTTTTTTGTTCGAGAGCTAAAAGAAGGTGCTCGTCCAATTAATAACGATGACAACATCATTAGTCACCCTGCTGATGCTTGCGTTAGCCAATTAGGCCCGATTAAAGAAGGTCGCTTATTCCAAGCTAAAGGGCATTATTTTGATGCTTGTGAATTATTAGGTGGTGATAAAGCACTGGCTGAAGAATTTGTTAGTGGTGATTTTGCTACGCTTTACTTATCACCGCGTGATTACCACCGTGTACACATGCCGTGTGATGGCACATTACGCCAAATGATTTACGTGCCAGGTGATTTATTCTCAGTAAATCCACTTACAGCACAAAATGTACCGAATCTATTTGCACGTAATGAGCGTGTCGTCTGTATTTTTGATACGGCACATGGCCCTATCGCTCAAGTACTAGTAGGTGCAACGATTGTCGGCAGCATAGAAACCGTTTGGGCTGGCACAGTTACCCCGCCAACTGGCCCAGAGGTTCGTCGTTGGGATTATCCAGCAACAGGTACGCAAGCCATTGTACTGAAGAAAGGCCAAGAGATGGGTCGCTTCAAACTCGGTTCTACGGTAATTAATTTATTCCCGAAAGATATGGTACGTTTTGTTGAAGCAATGAAACCAGAACAACCAACACGCATGGGTGAACCTTATGCCGAGTTGGACAGCTCTGATAAAGAGTAACAAGTTAACAGTTTTAGAAAAAAGGGGCGCTTAGCGCCCCTTTTTTAATGTGAAAAATTGACCATGTCGAGGATTATTTACACATTCCAATAGTATGCTGATTTGTAATTATTTTTATAAAGGCAAATACATCATATGGAAAGATTATCAATATCGCTGTTCGTAAAGCTGCTCGTTGCTTTCGGGATTCCCCTCGGTATTTTGATGATCCCTATCGATGCCATTCCTATCGAAGGCCTTACCCTTATTCAACATCGCCTTCTCGCTATTTTTGCACTGGCAGCCTTGCTTTGGGTGCTTGAGCCCGTCCCCGTTTTTGCCACATCCATACTGATAATTGCTTTAGAACTGATCATGATTTCAGATAAGGGGCTGCACTTATTCCGAACACCGCCTGCTGGGCATGATATGGGCGAGATGATGTTGTATACCGATATTTTCGGTGCTTTCTCTTCGCCTATTATTATCCTTTTTATGGGCGGATTTTCTTTAGCCATTGCCGCTTCTAAATATGAACTTGATAACAACCTCGCCCGCGTTTTGCTCAAGCCCTTCGGTACTGAACCTCGATACATCATGCTGGGGTTAATGCTGATTACGGCCGTGTTCTCCATGTTTATGTCCAACACCGCAACAACCGTTATGATGCTTGCGCTATTAGCCCCCATTGTTGCCTCGGTACCTAAAGGAGATATAGGCATTAAAGCCTTAGTATTGTGTATCCCTATTGCAGCCAATACTGGTGGCATGGCCACCCCAATAGGTACACCACCTAACGCCATCGCACTGCAATACTTAACTGGTGATAACAGTATTAGTTTTCTAGGTTGGATGATGTTTGGTTTGCCTTTTGTCATCGTCCAGCTCGCATTTGCTTGGTGGTTATTGCAAAAGCTATTCCCATCGACACAAAAACGCATGGTACTGAAACTGGAAGGCACATTTCAAAAGAGCTGGCAGGCCATTGTGGTATATATCACTTTCGCGATGACCATCATTTTATGGATGACCACAGCACTGCATGGCATGAATACCTATGTGGTCTCGATTATTCCTCTCGCCGTATTTACCTTAACGGGCATCATGGGCAAAGAAGAGATCAAGTTAATTAACTGGGATGTACTGTGGCTAGTTGCAGGGGGTATCGCGATAGGGTTGGGGCTAGATAAAACAGGCTTAGCATCGGCTTTAGCTCACTCCATCGACTATAATTCGCTCTCGCCAATCGCCGTGGTATTAACCCTATCCATGATTTGTTGGTTAATGGCTAACTTCATGTCTAATACTGCCACCGCCAACTTATTAATGCCTATTGCTGCTGCGGTAGCCGCTTCAATGGAAAGCTTGGCATCAATGGGCGGGTTACAAGGCGTGCTTGTGGTCGTCGCATTCTCGGCATCACTTGGTATGATCTTACCTGTTTCTACTCCACCCAATTCACTGGCTTATTCAACAGGCTTAATTGAAAGTAAAGACATGGCAAAAACCGGGATTATTATTGGCCTAGTGGGTCTGGCTATCGTATACGCTGCTGCACTCATTATTACGTAACCGTTAAAATAATGGGGAGAAGAATCATTTCTCCCCATTTGGATTCCTCGTGTTTCACTCGCTCTGCTAAATTTGACTGCATATCACACTTCCTGTTAACCACCTTATGATATTGACTTGTTTTTGCTTTTTATCATTAAGTTATATTTCACTTCTGCCGATAATCTCAGTGATTCATATTGCAATAAATATAACGACAAGAACGTTAGACGTTTTTAAACCTATACATCTGCCGTTACCTGTCGACATCATGCAGAGATTTTTTTATGAGATATACGATCAAGTTTAAAATCCAAATAGCGATTGCGACTATTATTGCCGCCGTCAGCACTGTACAAGCTTGGATTTCAATAAACCAACTAAAGCAAGAAACGACCTCCGAAATCAGCCGTCAAATGACAGATATTGGTGAAGCTACCAGCCGCTACATCAGTAATTGGTTAGATACGCGCAGCGACATGATGCTAGCGAATGAACCATTGATTGCGAGCGAAAATAATATCGATCGCGAACTACTCTTAACCAAACGCGCAGGGCACTTTCTGTCGGTTTATGCTGGGTTTTCAGATGGTAGTATTGCTTACGGTGATAAATCGGAAGATTGGCCTGCGGATTATGACCCACGTACTCGTCCTTGGTATAAAGATGCGACTTCAGAAAGCAAGTTAGTACTTACTGACCCGTACAAAGACTTCGATGGCAGTATTGTCGTGAGTTTTGCTAAAGCATTTCGGGGGCAAAATTCGGGGGTATTAGCCGCTGATTTAACGGTTAATCATATTATCGACCAAGTACTCAGCTTAGAGTTGAATCACGACGGTTTTGCTTTTTTAATTGACGGTAATAACCGTATTGTCGCGTATCGCGATGAAGCATTAAGTCAGCAACCACTTACTCAGCTTGATAGTGAGCTCACACCTGACCTTATCCGCAAGTTGCAAAATGACAACACCATTCATACCTTCACTCTAGACAGTGAAAACAGCGATAAGATGATTTTTGTCACTCCGATCGCAGGTACGGATTGGACACTGGGTATTATCGAGGATAAATCCTTGGCATTCGCCTCGATTACCGAACAAATGAAATTTCTGGTTCTGGCATCGCTAGGGCTTTACATCATCATTTCAATTATTGCGACACTTACCATTAATAACTTACTTCGCCCGCTGAATAACTTAAATAAATCAGTAAGCCAATTAGCCCAAGGCAGTGGTGATTTAACACAACGCATTGAAATTGAGCGCATGGATGAAATCGGTGAGCTTGCTGACAGCATGAATCGATTTTTATCGCAGCTACAGGCGATGATTAAAGATGCAGTGGCGCACTCACACACCCTAAGTGAATACGCAGATACCTCATCAAAGCAAACCATACTGGCTTCTCAGAAAGTCGCCGAGCAGCAAAATGATGTGAATCAAATCGCCACCGCGATTCATGAAATGTCGGCAACTTCGGGCGAAGTGGCTAGTCATGCTGAAATGACTGCCGCCGCCGCACAGGCATCGACAAATGCATGTGATGAAGGTCAGCACGTTATCGGGCAAAACCGTGATGCGATTACAATGCTAGCCAATCAAGTACAAGAAGCTGCAACGGTTATTCATGAGCTCGAAAGCAACGCACAAGGTATCAACCAAATTCTGTCGACCATTCAAGGTATCGCCGAGCAAACGAACCTACTGGCACTCAATGCCGCGATTGAAGCAGCACGAGCTGGAGAGCAAGGGCGAGGCTTTGCTGTGGTGGCAGATGAAGTGCGTGTATTAAGTAAGCGTACTCATGATTCGACCGAAGAAATTCGTAGCATGATTGACACCTTGCAAAAGAATACTCACCAAGCCGTCAATAGCATGCAAACCAGTACCGAACTGGCAGATAAAAGCGTGGGGTATGCAGAAGAAGCCAACCAGAGCCTGTGTAAAATTACCGACGCGATTACTGAAATTTCCGATATGGCGACTCATATTGCTAGCGCCGCAGAAGAACAGCGTGCCGTTAGCGAAGATATCAGCCGTAATACCCAGGCGATTAAAGATGTCTCTGATCATTTAGCGAATCAAACCATTGATGTAAGCCAAAGCGCACAAAAAATCAGTGATTCTGCAGGGGCTATGCGACAAGATATGTCTCGCTTTAAGGTGTAATAATCACGTAAATCACCACTGTTATCGCACTGTCAAAGCGCCCAAATTATTCATTATAGTTTGGGCGTTTTTCTACCTCGTTCACCTTTCATTTCAGTGTTATTACTTTATTCCTGTGAACTTTGATTTCGTTTATACGGGCATAAAATTTCAATTTGCGGAAGTGAGTACACATTTTTCTGTGCGATATTATTGCTAGCTCTTAATCTCTGCTTAAACTAAATACATTGGCTAAGTGACATCACATCTGTTGACAAGATATCCCATTACATAAGAAGAGGAACTCTCAGTGAAAACAAGAACACTGCACGTACTAGCATTCGCAATGGTGACCACATGGGCAACAACAAGCTATGCTGCTGAATGGGCTTATACCGGTGAGCACGGTACTGAACACTGGGGAGAGTCATTCGCAACCTGTGGTGAAGGGGTCAATCAAACACCGATTGATATTAACCAAACAACCCAAGCAGAGCTTGCACCATTACATATTGATTACGAAGGTAACGTGACCGAACTCGTGAATAATGGCCACACTATTCAAGCTAATTTGACCGGTAAAAATACGTTAACGGTTGATGGAAAAACCTTCGAACTAAAACAGTTTCATTTCCATACGCCTTCAGAAAACTACTTAAAGGGTAAGCAATATCCACTGGAAGCGCACTTTGTACATGCCACAGACAAGGGCGAATTAGCGGTTGTTGCTGTGATGTTTGACTTTGGTCCTCGTAGTAATAACGAGCTCACCACGCTGCTGGCGTCAATTCCAGATAAGGGGCAAACAGTCGCACTAAAAGAAACCCTCAATCCAGCAGATTTACTGCCAAGAGATCGCGAATACTACCGCTTTAATGGATCGTTAACGACACCACCTTGTAGCGAAGGAGTACGTTGGTTTGTGATGCAAGAGCCACAAACCAGCTCAAAAGCACAAACTGAAAAGTTACAAGCAGTGATGGGAAATAATGCCCGTCCATTACAACCGCTCAATGCTCGCCTGATCTTAGAATAATAAGCAGGATAGAATCGACATATACATAATGAATTTTATTCATCTGTACTATTAAAAAATGTCTTCATCAAGTATTCAACAAAGCTAATAACGCTATTGTATGATGCAAAAATAAAACGCTGATGCGTATTCACATTGAATATTCACAGCGTTTTCTTTCATTGCACACCTAACAAGGATGGTTATGGGATACGAATGGCTGGCACTTGGCGCTGCAATGCTCTGGGCAATAAGTAGTTTAATATCAATGGCACCTGCTCGCCATTTAGGGGCATTCGCATACAGCCGCTGGCGCATGGCCTGTGTCACCATCATATTATCGAGCATGGCATTTATTAATGGTGGTTGGACAACCATGACATTTGATAACGTCACTATCATGATGTTATCAGGTGTTATCGGTATTTTTATCGGCGATACAGCCCTATTTTCATGCTTTACCCGTATTGGTCCGCGCCGAGGTGGACTGCTATTCTCTTGCCATGCCGTATTTTCAGCTTTGCTCGGTATTTGGCTATTCAATGAAAGCTTACTTGGCTGGAAGCTAATCGGCGGCACTCTGGTTTTTTCTGGCATCATCACCGCTATTTTCTTTGGTCAACGGCAACACGATCACAGCTGGGAAGGTATCCAAGGCAAATTATGGATCGCCATCGCACTGGGGCTAACTGCTGCATTGTGTCAGTCTTTAGGTGCCATCATTGCTAAACCTATTATGCAAACAAATATCGACCCGGTTGCAGCATCAGCCGTGAGGATGGCAAGTGCATTCGCTGCGCATTTTATCCTGCGTATATCCGGAGCGAACATTGCCAAACCAACCAATCCGATCACCCTACCTATTTTAGGCATGGTTGCGATCAATGGTTTTCTGGCGATGGCTGTCGGCATGACATTGATTCTATATGCTTTACGCTATGGCGATGTCGGCATGGTTGCACTGTTATCTTCAACGTCTCCCATTATGATATTGCCACTATTATGGATATATACTCGTCGCCCACCCTCATTATCAGCTTGGGTTGGCGCAACACTCGCTGTTATAGGAACCAGTTTGATTGTCAGCCATTGATCGTTAAAACCAAAACGCACATGCAATTGATAACCATTTGCATTTAAGGTGAGGATTGTTTATACTCTTTCCTATTGCGATAAAGCACCTTGAAATCCTAATCATTCACTGCTGTGCAATAACGAAAAGTGTTGAACAAATTGTCAAAACAGCCCCTTCTGACAAAGGGTTGGTAAAGACTAGCTGGTTCCCCCGATCTTTCTACCTAGTGTAGAGAGATAAAGCCCGCATTATTCTGACTTTGGTGCGGCATGTTGGCCCATTTTATATTTATCTCGTCACCGATAAATATAAAGTCAGACAAAAAAGCGCAGCTAATCGCTGCGCTTTCGTCGTTTATACAGCCACTCAATAACACCACCCAGCCCCACTAACGATCAATGTCTAATATATCAGGCAATATCGATCGGAAATGCAGTTACTTGATCAATGTGATCCAGCTTTAATGCAAGCATGATCAAGCGATCAACCCCCAGAGCAACACCCGCACAGTCAGGAAAGCCTGCACGCAACGCTTCAATAAGATGCAAATCAATAGGTTGTGGTTTTAATCCCATGCTAATACGCTTCATATTATCTTGTTCAAAGCGTACGAGTTGCTCATCGCCATTGGCTAACTCATGAAAACCATTCGCCAGTTCGATCCCTTTGAAATACACCTCAAAACGTTCAGCAACACGGTTATCAGTTGGGTTGATTTGTGCCAACGCAGCTTGAGAGGCAGGAAAGTCATAAACAAAAGCAGGAACCTGCTGCCCGATTTTACCTTCAACACCGATGCTGAATAATAACTGCAGTAAAATATCGCGATCCTGTTCAGGGTCGGCAATATCAGCCAAACCTAACGTGCGTGCTACGCCTTTCAGCTGGTCCATCGTCCCTTCTAAAGGGCATACCCTAAGCTCTTTAATAAAGGCTTGCTGGTAGCTCATACGGTCAGCTTTATCACATTGCAATACCAGTTGTAGCAGCTCATCCATTTCATTCATCAAATCATGGTGATCAAAATCAGGTCGATACCATTCCAGCATTGTAAACTCAGGGTTGTGGTAGCGTCCCGACTCTTCATTGCGAAATGACTTACAAATCTGATAGATAGGGCCACTTCCAGCCGATAAAAGACGCTTCATATGAAATTCAGGACTGGTCATCATATACAGCGTCTGCCCCTCAGCGTAACCAGGGCCTACAAATTCTGTTTGAAAAGTATGTAGGTGTACATCGGTAACCGTCGCCTGACTCATCGCAGGCGTATCGACTTCGATAACCCCCTTGCCAGCAAAGAAATCACGAATAAAGGAAAGCACAGCAGCGCGTTGTTTAAGCTGTTTTATAGAAGCCGTTGGTTGCCAAGGCAGAGACATAACACTCTTCTTTTTTATTAGGAAAGATCATCTATAGGCATAATATCAAAGCAAAGAACAGGCAACACGCAAAAAAACATAACCATATGAAATAAAACAGATTAATTAATTGCGTCACATTATGAATAGAATGCGATTAATTGTTGCGAGTTAACCCCAAAAGAACATACTGATTACCAACCGCTAACTAACACAAAAGTAACCATTCCAGCATAAAATCAACATTTAGGTTCTTTGCTCTACCTCATTTGTTTTAGTTTATTTTTATTATTAGTGACTTAGCGTCAAAATTAGAAACACACAAGTAATGAGCCAGAAACAATTATTACAAAATAAACCGGTCAATTAACATCCGCAAAACATTACATTTTGTGACAAAAATCACAATTATTGTAATCACCTTATACTTTTGGGCTATTTCCATAAGAAAGCTGCGTCTAAATCAACTTTTTTATCTATTTTGTTGCATAGAATGTACCTAGGATTTCAAGGACAGGTGCGCGGTTGCGCATCTGTTAAATTTTTTATCGTCTTACCTCCGGAGGATAACTGTGAAGACAATTACCACAGATATCGCTGTAATCGGTGCTGGTGGTGCTGGCCTACGTGCCGCCATCGCTGCTGCTGAAGCAAACCCAGACTTAGAAATTGCACTTATTTCTAAAGTTTACCCAATGCGCTCTCACACTGTAGCTGCAGAGGGTGGCTCCGCTGCCGTCATCAAGGATGAGGATAGCTTAGACAATCACTTCAACGATACTGTTGGTGGTGGCGACTGGCTATGTGAACAGGACGTTGTTGAATATTTCGTAGAAAACGCGACTCGCGAGATGACCCAATTAGAACAATGGGGTTGTCCTTGGAGCCGTAAAGAAAACGGTGATGTGAACGTTCGTCGTTTTGGCGGAATGAAGGTAGAGCGTACATGGTTTGCTGCAGATAAAACTGGCTTCCACATGCTACACACGCTTTTCCAAACATCTATCAAATACAAGCAAATCAACCGCTTTGACGAATATTTCGTTATTGATCTATTAGTTGAAGAAGGTGAAGTACAAGGTCTTGTCGCTATTCACATGTCTGAAGGCGAATTGATCTGTATTAAAGCTAAGTCTGTTGTACTAGCAACGGGTGGCGCGGGTCGTGTTTACAACTGTAATACGAACGGTGGCATCGTAACTGGCGATGGTATGGCGATGGCGTTCCGCCACGGTGTACCACTACGTGATATGGAATTCGTTCAGTATCACCCAACAGGTTTACCAGGTACTGGCATCTTGATGACTGAAGGTTGTCGTGGTGAAGGCGGTATCATGCTAAACAAAAATGGCTACCGTTACCTACAAGATTACGGTATGGGTCCTGAAACCCCTATCGGTCAGCCTAAGAACAAATACATGGAACTTGGTCCACGTGACAAGGTTTCTCAAGCATTCTGGCACGAGCAGCAAAAAGGTAACACCATCCAGCACCCATTGGGTGATGTGGTTCATCTTGATTTGCGCCACCTAGGTAAAGAATATTTACATGAGCGCCTACCGTTCATCTGTGAATTATCTAAAGCATACGTAAACGTGGATCCTGCGGAAGAGCCAATTCCAATTCGTCCAACTGTTCACTACACCATGGGTGGTATTGAAACAGACAAGAATAACGAAACGCGTATTTCTGGTTTGTTCGCTGTTGGTGAATGTTCATCTGTCGGCCTTCACGGTGCTAACCGTTTAGGTTCTAACTCTCTAGCTGAGCTTGTTGTATTCGGTCGCCTTGCGGGTGAAGGTGCAGCGAAGCGTGCAGTAGAATTCAAGGGTTGGAATGAAGCGTCTATCACTAAGCAGATTCAAGCAGTACAAGATCGTATTGATGCGCTGATGTCTCAAGAAGGTGATGAAAATTGGTCTGATATCCGAACTGAAATGGGTCACTCCATGGAAGCGGGTTGTGGTATCTACCGCCAAGAAGATTTAATGCAAGCGACTGTTGATAAACTAGCAGAGCTTCGTGAGCGTTATAAGAAAATCAGCATCAAAGACAAAGGTAAAGTATTCAACACCGATTTGCTTTATGCAATCGAAGTTGGCTACGGTCTGGAAGTGGCAGAAACAATGGCTCACTCAGCGATTCTTCGTCGCGAATCACGTGGTGCACACCAACGTCTAGATGACAACTGCACAGAGCGTGATGACGAAAACTACCTGAAGCACTCACTTGCATTCTACAACGGTGATAAAGCACCTCGTATTGAATACAGCGACGTGACAATCACTAAGTCTCAGCCTAAAGCACGTCTATACGGTGCGGCAGCTGAAGAAGCAGCAGCAAAAGAAGCAGCTGAAGCGAAGCAAGCAAAGGAGCAGGCATAATGTCAGGCAACCGCATCCAGAAAGTAGAAATCCTGCGTTATGATCCAGAAAAAGACGCAGAACCGTATTTTGAATTATTTGAAGTACCGTTTAATGAAACCATGTCAGTGCTTGATGCTCTGGGTTACATCAAAGATAACCTAGATAAAGATCTAGCTTACCGTTGGTCTTGCCGTATGGCGATCTGTGGTTCTTGCGGCATGATGGTTAACAAGGTACCTAAGCTAGCTTGTAAAACTTTCTTACGTGACTACCCAAATGGTCTGAAAATCGAAGCATTGGCTAACTTTGCTATCGAAAAAGATTTGATTGTTGATATGACGCCGTTCATCGAACGTCTTGAAGCTATCAAGCCATACATCATTGGTAACGATCGCACCCCTGAAGATGGTCCGAATAACCAAACACCCGAGCAAATGGCTAAATACAAGCAATTTGCAGGTTGTATCAACTGTGGTCTTTGCTACTCAGCATGTCCTCAGTTTGGTTTGAACCCAGAATTCATTGGTCCTGCTGCACTAACACTTGCACACCGTTACAACCTAGACAGCCGTGATAACGGTGCTCAAGAGCGTATGAAGCTGATTAACGGCGAAAACGGCGCTTGGGGTTGTACATTTGTTGGTTACTGTTCTGAAGTTTGTCCGAAGAGCGTCGATCCAGCAGCAGCGGTTAACCAAGGTAAAGTTGAATCTTCTAAAGATTTTGTTATTGCCATGATTAAGCCTCAGGAGGCATAAGGATGAGCAACCGTAAACCTTACGTTCGCGAAATGACACGCACTTGGTGGAAAGATGATCCTTTCTACCGCTTCTACATGGTACGTGAAGCAACAATTCTACCTTTGATCTTTTTCACTATCTGCCTGACATTCGGTCTAGGTTGCCTAGTGAAAGGACCAGAAGCTTGGGCTGGTTGGTTAAGCTTTATGTCTAACCCAATTGTGGTGGTATTAAACATTCTTGCGCTTCTTGGCAGCTTGTTCCACGCACAGACCTTCTTCAGCATGATGCCTCAAGTAATGCCGATTAAAATTAAAGGCAAAAAGCTTGATAAGAAGATTATTGTACTAGCTCAGTGGGCTGCAGTTGCTGCAATTTCACTGTTCGTTCTAGTGTTAGTTTAAGGAGAACCACGTGGTAAATCTAAATCCTAAACGTTCTGACGAACCAGTATGGTGGGGTCTGTTTGGTGCTGGTGGTACTTGGTTCGCAATGCTAACACCAATAACGGTACTTGTTCTTGGTATCATGGTGCCACTAGGCATACTTGATGCGGACGCAATGAGCTATGAGCGAGTTTCAGGCTTTGTAACAAGCTTCATTGGCGCACTATTTACTATCGCGACACTAGCACTACCAATGTGGCATGCAATGCACCGTCTACATCATGGTATGCACGATCTAAAATTCCACACAGGTGTGGTTGGTAAGATCGCTTGTTACGCGACAGCGTTCCTAGTATCTGCTTTAGCAATTATCTTTGTGTTCATGATTTAATTATCATTGGTATACAAAATGTAGAAAGCACCGCTTAGGCGGTGCTTTTTTTTGGATCAAATAAATACGTGCTATTTGTGCGTGCTATTTGTTTTGATTGGTATCGGTGAGTTTTTGGTTTTTCTCTAAAATCCCTAATGCCCCCAACCCCGTAATTACATCCAAGTTCGTTGTTAACTTTCCGGCATTACTGCCACCAAAATAGTTAGTTGGCATCTGTACTTGATAGTTCTTCAAGTTGTTGTACAACGCAGTAGACACATCACGATTCAATTCAGCTAAATAAACATCGCGGTTTGCACCGTAAGCATCATATTTTGATTTTAAGATTTCAGCTTCAGCATGCCCTTTCGACAAAATGGCTTTCGCTTCGTATTCTGCTGATAACGCATTGGCTTTTTGAATTGCTAAGTTCGCTTCTGCTATCGCCAATTCTTTTTCTTTATCAACTTCCGCTAAACGCTTGGTCTTTTCGACCTCAACTATTTCTCGCTCTGCAATTTGACGGGCAATTTCCACTTCTTTTTGCTGCGAAATAATCGCGAGCTCTTTATTTCTCTGCGCATCTTGTACTTCGCGAGTACGTTGAATCTCTTTGCGTAACTGTTCCGTTTCTGCCTGTGCTTTTGATGTTTCTTGCTCTTGGATGGCACGAATGCGATCAGCGACTAACCGCTTCTTATCCATCAATAACTTGTTTAATTGCTCTTCCGGTGAAGGGTCCCCTATCGTCACTTGCGTAACCGCAATACCGTACTGCTGTAATGGGTTGTTCTGACGCTTAGGGTTACCATCTGTATCTAATACGGGGACGGTTTTCCATACCAATTGCTGGGTGCGTTGCAATTTATTCGAATTAGATTGGTTAATACCGACTGGCGCTAAATCAATTTGCTCAATTTCAACTTGCTTTCGTTCGGTCATATAAATGCCATCACGCAACTGATCACCAAGCTTTGTTTTAAATTGATTTAATCCACCTTGAAAGAATTCTTCTCCGGTGTATTGAGTCGCCGTAATCACCGTGACATTTCGTGCATTTTTAACCAACAAAGCATCGATTAAATTACTGTTATTACGAAATTCTCGGTGCATTTTGATCACCGCATCAGGGTTTTGAGACAGCTTAAATCGAAAAGTAACGGGAATACTGCCAATATAGGTATCAGCAAAGCGGACTTGAATAGACGGTAAGCGTTGATAGAAATCTTCGCCCGTTGTATTACCATAAGAAACGGTAATAACCTGATCGTATTGGGTGATCTTTGATAAAAAAGGCATCCGAAAATGAATACCAGGCTCACTAAAAACATCCAGCTCGCCAGTCACATTATTCTGATGCACATAGGTATATCCCGCATCGGTCATTAAAACGGAATTATTCGCTAACCCTAATAATGCTGCAATACCTAAAATACCGCCAGCAAGAGGAAGAGACAGTTTTTTCTTTAGCGCAGCTTGTGCCTGAGGCTTAAAATCCATATAACCCACCAATTAATATAATTATTATGTATGCATTAACACTTCGCATTCTAAATACAAATAAATATAATCGGTAGCTTACACTTGCAGCGGTACAACTGACTTCATAAAAAATAATGTAAAGCAGTGAAAGTTAAGCAAAATCACTGAATTGTAGGCATAAAAAAAGCCGCCTTAGCGACTTCTTTATTACCTGTGAAAGCAAATATTACTTCACACGGCCTACGTACTCTCCAGAGCGAGTGTCAACCTTGACCACTTCACCAATCTGGATGAACAGTGGAACACGTACAACGGCGCCCGTTATAAGTGTTGCAGGCTTACCACCAGTACCCTGTGTATCACCTTTTAGGCCAGGATCAGTTTCAGTCACTTCTAGTTCTACGAAGTTTGGTGGGGTAACAATAATTGGATTACTGTTCCAAAGTGTTAGCGTACACGTGTTGTTTTCTACCAACCATTTCGCATTGTCACCAACAGCTTTTACATCGGCTGCAATCTGCTCAAATGAAACGTTGTCCATGAAGTGGTAGAATTCACCATCGTTGTATAGGTAATCAAGTTCAACGTCGACTACATCGGCAGCTTCAACTGATTCGCCAGATTTAAACGTTTTTTCAAGAACTTTACCCGAAATTAGCTTACGGATTTTTACACGGCTGAATGCTTGACCTTTACCAGGCTTAACAAATTCGTTTTCGATAATGACACAAGGTTCATTATCTAGCATAATTTTCATTCCGCTGCGGAATTCATTGGTGCTGAAAGACGCCATTTCTATCCTCTTACACATCTTCGAGTTGTATTTAATGCCGCATATAATAACCCGAAACGCCTCAACTGTTGAGCAAAACTGGCTTAATGATCTAGCTAATGCGATTTCAGATCCTTTTCTGCTACTAAAAACCCTAAAAATAGATCCAATACCATGGGAAAAGGGCTTAGCTGCCAAAACATTATTTGCGTTACGCGTACCAATGAGCTTTGTCGATAGAATGGAAATTGGCAATCCCTATGATCCACTACTGCGACAAATTCTGCCTTTAGAGCCAGAGTTTGAGGTACATGAAGGGTATTCTCTCGATCCTTTAGAGGAACAAGACAACGCCATTCCTGGCTTACTCCACAAATATAAAAACCGCGCGTTAATGATCGTGAAAGGTGGTTGTGCGGTGAATTGTCGCTACTGTTTTCGCCGTCACTTCCCTTACAGCGACAACAAGGGCGGTAAAACACAGTGGAGAATGGCGCTGAACTACATTGCCGAACACCCAGAATTAAATGAAATCATTTTATCTGGCGGTGATCCATTAATGGCAAAAGACCACGAGTTAGCATGGCTATTTGATAAAATAGAATCTATTCCTCATATTAAACGTCTGCGTATCCACACTCGCCTGCCTGTTGTCATACCTAACCGTATTACTGATGAGTTATGTACATTAATTGGCAATAGTCGCTTACAAACGATTCTGGTTACCCATATTAACCATGCCAATGAGATTAATGATGAACTAACCGATGCCATGACAAAACTCAAACGCGTAAATGTCACTCTACTTAACCAAGGCGTACTATTAAAAGGGATCAACGATTCAGTCGGTGCCCTGATTCAGCTCAGCGAAGCCTTGTTTGAAACCGGTATTTTACCCTATTACCTTCATGTTTTAGACAAAGTACAGGGCGCAGCCCACTTTATGGTCGATGACACTGAAGCGCGCAACCTAATGGCAGGCCTGCTGGAAAATGTTTCCGGCTATCTCGTCCCTAAACTCACCCGAGAGATAGGGGGCCGTAACAGCAAGACCCCGCTCGATCTACATATGGAATAACTGCTCACTCTCTCGCACCTTTCACACCTTTTATGCCGGGGATTGTGTCACCATCGACACAATCCCCCTCTGCATTTCTCCGCAATCATCCCTTTTTAAGTAAATTCATAAGAAAAACAGCGAATAGCATTCATTTATTTAAGTGCCATGTTTTTATGTCGCTCATTTTATTTGCAACGCAATAATGGAACCAAAATCACAAATAAGAAGAAATAATATGAATCTTAAAATGAAATTATCAGCATGCTTTGCTGTTCTCTCACTCATAATCATTTTGGTGCTATCTACCTTTTCCTACCAAGCTTTACAAAGCAGAACACTTAACAGCCTGAATACGGAACTAACAACAGCAGCCAATGCCACCCAAAAAATTATCGGTGATGAACGTCATGATCACCAAAACAAAGCCAACAACGATTACGACAAAATTTCCCAGGATTTGACCAGCTTCACCCAAGCCTCAGAGCTAGATTGGACCTATTCCACCGTGATGAGAAACGGTCGGATATATTACACCTACATCAATCAAACAAAAGAAGAAGCACGTTCTGGCCACTATAAAAACTGGTTCCAAGAAGAATACAAAATCGTTCCGAAAATGCTTCGCAAAGCATTCCTGACTCAACAAATCCAATTTGAAGAGTACCAAGGTGAATACGGCCGATACCGCTCAATTTTCGTCCCGTTTCGTAATCATCAAGGAGAAACCTATGTGATCGGGGTCGATATCTCGCTGAGCGAAGTTGATGCCATGATAAACCGCGAACTCAAGAAAGTGTGTATCACCGCAATGATCGTTTTGGCACTAGCACTAGTGGCTGCCCGCCTGATCGCCAATCAGCTTGTTGCACCAATCAATACGCTAAATGCCGTACTGCTCAACATTGCTAATGGCGACTGGAACCTCACACAACAAGTGCCAGTGAGCAGTAAGGATGAAATCGGGGCAATGTCGCACTCGTTCAATACCTTTATGGCAGCATTACGCCAGCGCCTAATGGAGGTTAGCCAAAGCACCGAAAGCGTTGCTGCGATCACCACCCAACTTGATCACCTCATTCAGGCCGTCACAAAGCGCTCAATCGAACAGGCAGAAAACGTTGGCAACAGTGCAGCGGCAATCGAAGAGTTGGCGACCAGTTCACAAAGCATTTCGGAAGTGGTCAACGGTGCCAATCAAAAAATGACCCACTTTGAACTGCATACCCAAGACACGGTCGGTGCGATCAATCATGCAGTCACTGGTATGCAAAATGTCCAACAGGAAACCAACACTGTTGCCGAAAGACTCCATCAGCTTGACAGCCGCGCCAATGATATCAACTCCATTGTTGAGGTGATCAAAGATATTGCCGACCAGACTAACCTACTGGCGCTCAATGCCGCTATCGAAGCGGCACGAGCCGGAGAGCAAGGCCGTGGGTTTGCAGTAGTGGCCGACGAAGTCCGCCAATTGTCAGAACGAACCGCCAAGGCAACGATCGAAATAGGGTCGATGATCAATACTATTCAAACCGATACGAGTGGCGCGACCGACACAATGCAACTAGCAGTCGGTCAAGTTGATAGTTGCGTTCAATATGCCGATGAAGCAAATCAATCACTTAATGGCTTTAGAACTGAAATTACCTCAGTAACCGAAGGCATGGAAGAAATTGCCGAGTCAGTAAAAGAGCAAGCTTTTGCCGCTGAACACTTATCATCCAATGTTGCCACACTCAGCAGCAGCGCCAATGAAAACCGCTTATCAACACAAGATGCACAACAAGGGGTAGAAGAGCTCAAGCGCAGAGCCACTGCGCTTCGTGATGTTGTGCGTTTATTCACGCTGTAACTTCACCCCATTTTTTACATCATATATATAAAAGGAAATACATTTTGAAACTGAAACTTAGCCTAGTTGCTCTTGCCCTAATGGGTCAAACTACCGCCAATGCCGCCCCTCTGATGGTCGATTTCGATAATAACGAGCGCGAAGAGCGCGTTCAGTCAAGCAATGCATGGCTGGAAATCGATACCCAAGCATTTTCTGGCAACATTCAGTTACTTCAAAAACAGCTAAAAGCCGATACAAAAATCTGCGCGATCATGAAAGCCGACGCTTACGGTAATGGTATCGCAGGCCTAATGCCATCCATCATCGCCAACCAAGTGCCATGTGTTGGGATCACCAGCAACGAAGAAGCTCGTGTAGTACGTAAGCACGGTTTCATCGGCAAAATCATGCGAGTACGTGCCGCGAGCAAAAATGAAATTGAAGGCGGCCTGCAATACCAGATGGAAGAATTAATCGGTACCAAGGCACAAGCCGATCAAATCATCGAAATCGCCCGAGAAAATGGCACAACTATTCCGGTTCACCTAGCACTGAATACCTCAGGTATGGGGCGTAATGGCCTGGATCTGACAACTTATGAAGGTCAGGTAGAAGGTGTCGAAATCGCTGGCAATCCCAATCTGGAAATCGTAGGCATGATGACCCACTTCCCGAACGAAGGCCTTGACGAAATCAAGCGCAAGGTAAAGCGCTTCAAGGTAGAAACGAAATGGCTGATGGACAGCGCCGATCTAAAGCGTAAGGACGTCACCCTACATGTTGCCAACTCTTACATTACGCTGAACTTACCTGAAGCTCACCTAGACATGGTTCGCCCAGGCGGCATGCTTTACGGCGATTACCCAGCAACAGCACCATACCAGCGCATCGTTTCATTCAAAACACATGTTGCGTCACTGCACCACTTCCCAGCAGGCAGCACCATCGGCTACGGCAGTACCGCAGTACTAGATCGCGATTCTGTACTGGCAAACCTTCCTATCGGCTACTCAGACGGCTTTGCCCGCTCTCTGGGTAACAAGGCAGAGGTACTGATCAACGGCCAGCGTGCTCGCGTGATGGGCATGGTATCAATGAACACCACCATGGTCGATGTCACAGACATCATCGACGTACAGACCAACGAGGAAGTGGTTATTTTTGGCCGTCAAGGCTTTGAAGAAATCACTGGCGAAGAGACCGAAGAGAAAAGCAATCGTATTCTGCCAGAACATTACACTGTTTGGGGTGCAACCAACCCACGTATCTACCGTTAATTTCTGGCTCACATAACTTCAAGGCCAGCAAAATGCTGGCCCTTACCATTTGCCTTCTTCAAGGCAACTAAAGAAAGATCCACGCATATTAATCACGCCAATGAGATTAATGATGAACGAACCAAAACAATGAAAAACTCAAACTCGTGAATATTATCCGGCTTAATCAAGAGGTATTATTGCCACCAGTACCTACACTCATCCATGTTATTCCTTTCCTTTGCAATTCTTCTTTTTATTGAAGTACACCATTCAAGCCATAAAACACCAAAAAGCCGAACCAAATCAAAAAGAATATCACAATCCAAAATGATAACCTGTAAGTCATTGTTATTGGTAGGATGTACAGCTCGTACAGCTTTTGGAACACAATAACCCAAAAGCTTTTTTGCTTTATGGACTGGCACTAATCAATGCTTTTGATTAACTCGATAAAAAAATATCATCGTCACATATCTCGATTTTTTTTTCATTTAAGAGCATAGTCGCCGCTTATTCAGTATTGTCCTTATTCGACAAATTGAAGTTCGCCAAACTTCCCACACTGATCCCATATCACCCTTTATAAGTCGCGAGAAACGCAATGAAAATTGGCATTCTGTCCCAGAACGAAACCCTATACTCAACCCGCCGTTTACGTGAAGCATGTGAAGATCGTGGTCATGAAGCGGTTATCATTAATGCCCTGCGTTGTTATATGAATATCAACTCGGTACAGCCTTCTATTCATTTTGAAGGTAATGATTTAACTGGTTTTGACGCCATCATTCCACGTATTGGTGCAGACATAACATTTTATGGCTGTTCAGTATTACGTCAATTTGAAATGATGGATGTGTTCTCGGTAAATCAGTCAATTGCTATTTCACGATCTCGAGACAAGCTACGCTCTTTACAATTATTAAGCCGTAAAGGTGTAGGCATGCCGATCACTGGTTTTGCCAGCAAACCTGACGATGTGCCCGATTTAATTAAAATGGTCGGTGGTGCGCCACTGGTCATTAAATTATTAGAAGGTACTCAAGGTATTGGCGTGGTATTGGCTGAAACCCAAACGGCTGCAGAAAGTGTTATTGAAGCTTTTATGGGGCTGAAAGCCAACATCATGGTGCAGGAATATATTAAAGAAGCAGGCGGTGCTGATATTCGCTGTTTCGTGATTGGCGATAAAGTCATTGCAGCCATGAAACGCCAAGCAGCCGATGGTGAATTCCGTTCGAATTTACACCGTGGTGGTAGCGCATCTTTAGTCCGTATTACACCAGAAGAACGCAAAACAGCAGTCGCAGCTGCAAAAGCAATGGGATTAAGCGTTGCAGGGGTCGATTTACTTCGATCTGAACGCGGCCCACTAATTATGGAAGTTAACTCATCACCTGGTCTTGAAGGTATTGAAGCAGCAACAGAAAAAGATATCGCCGGTATGATTATCGAATATATCGAAAAAAATGCCGCCAAGAAAAATCGCCGCCACTTGCAGCACCAGTAAAAGTTAGCCTCACATTTATCGACGAGTGCCTTACTATTCGATCTAATTAAAAGCAGCTGTTACTGGCTGCTTTTCTTTTCTATATACCGTAATCCTCCTTCTGAGGTGTTCCTCTTAATTCTTCATGCCTTGTTTCTCTGTTATCTATGCTCAGTTCAAAATAATTTTTCCTACGCGATTTCTTGCCTAATTACAGACCGAGTATGATGTTAATCACACGTGCCGTGCACCTTTTACCACATAGAGCAGCAAAAAGATGCCCACAAATAACGGTGATAATATAAAGCATGAGAAAACATCGTAAGAGCCTGATATACAAGCTATTTATTTTGCGTGCAGCTTTTTTTGCTAATTTCAAAGTGAACTGCACATGGTTATTTTGATTTAAAAACATCCTGATATTCTTAAAGCCAAAAGCGGTACAGCGAAATAGCACATAAACAGCTAAAACATGAACAAAAATAACAAGTGGTTTAAAGTGCAAAATAACGCACGTAACAGGCTGATTTTAAACAAGTAAAAACATGTACTGCTTTTGGGGCTTTTTTCCAAGTGAAGGGTAATGGCATTTTTAATCCTTATATAGGAATAAAACAGCAGTATGCTTTTTATAAGCAAAACAACGTACAGGATTAAAGCTAAAAATCAGCAAAAAGGTAACCATAATTAATGTGCGAGTGTTTAAACCCAAACGCTAACTGTAAGACATTGTTTTATATGTGTATTTATTGTTGTGCAGCTTTTTAAGGAATTTAATCAGTAAGCTAGCCAGTAGATTTATGGTTTTAATCATTCTATCTACCACGATTAAAACCTTGTGCTAGCTTGTTGGTAAAGACTGACATCAAATATTGATACTTATCATGATTGGTACAGTTGCGGGGATATACGGCTATTGGCGAATCAATACTGACGTTATGGAAGGTACTTTCATGAATGGCTGCATCGAATAAACACAAAATACCATGTAACAGGTACAAAAAAACCCGCCATAAGACGGGTTCTTTTTTATCAGTGATTATTTACAGCACAATGATCAACACCATGTTGTTAATAACGACAGAATGATGATGTCGGGTAGCAGCAGCGCATTACTGCGCCACCGCCCCCTAAGAACCGTACGTGCGAGTTTCCCCGCATACGGCTCAAGCCTTTATAAGCCCGAACTTGCATTCGAGCCAGCAACATAACCTCTCCTTTACGAGTTAGGTTATGAATGTTGTTTGTGCAGCTGTCGATGACAGTTAATATGCAACATCATCAAATTTGAGTTATTGTCTGAGCCTCCATCAACTCTCCTAACGACATGGTGAACATCCCACTCATCTTGAGAATTAAATTGTTGGTGACATACGAGACATTTGAAATCTTGTCTTTCGACAATCTTCCATAGCTTCCAATTACCCGCCAAAGATTTCTTTAATCTTTGCATCTTCAGACGTTCAAAATACTGCTCGTCTTCAGGTAGGTAACAATTAGCTAAAGCCCGAATTTTTACATGCTTGTCGATTTTCACTCTCGCAGCACTAAGCAATCGATAGTGTCCATCTTCCCTGTTTGGTTTTGGTGCACTAAATACCCAGTTTCTATCGCCCACTGTTTTAAAGTATTTCTCTTTAATCCAGCGTTTACGGCGATTTAAATGGATACGTCGGCACCACTGCCATAGCATTTTCCAGATTCTGTAATCTACATACTTGAAAGTCTCGCTAGCGCATATCCATCGATGGTAGTTACACCATCCACGGATCATTGGATTCAGCTTGGCAATCACTGCTTTAGCTGGCACCGTTTTATGACTACTAAGATAATCACGTATGCTGCGCAGAAACGTCTTTACGTTTTTACTGGATGGCTTAATTAACATCTTGCCATTGTATTTACGCAAATTCTGCCCAAGGAAATCTAACCCTTCGTCTATGTGAGTTATCACCGTCTTCTCTTCGGATAGTTGTAACCCTCGCTCAGCCATAAAGGCTTTTACAAGTGGCAACACTTCTCTTTCCAGTAAATCTTTCGAGATCCCTGTAATGATAAAGTCGTCAGCATAGCGCACATAGTTGACTTTGGTTTTAAAACTGGCCTTGGTGTTCTTCTTCCCGAAGTGGGATTCCAACACTGCATCCAGTCCATCCAGCGCCATATTGGCTAGTACAGGTGAAATGATTCCGCCTTGAGGTGTACCAGCTTCAGTTGGATTGAATTTTCCTGATTCCATGAATCCGGCTTTAAGCCATTTACGAAGCACTAGCTTATCCATTGGAATATTAGCAATAAGCCAGTCATGACTAATGTGGTCAAAACATCCTTTGATGTCCCCTTCGAGCACCCATCGGGCGTTCGATTTTTTGCTTAGATTAACAAAGCACTGCTCGATGGCATCAGCACAAGAGCGATGAGGACGAAAACCATAGCTGTTTCGGTCTGCTGTGGACTCTGACACTGGTTCTAGGGCAAGCAAATATAAAGCTTGCATTGCCCTATCACGCATTGTCGGGATCCCCAGAGGCCTACGTTTTCCATTGGCTTTTGGAATATAAACACGTCTAAGAGGCATTGGCTTATAGCCTTTGCGCTTTAGTTTGTTTATGGCATCCCATTTCAAAGTCGGAGTGTTCCAGATTTCTCTATCCACCCCCGGTGTGTTCTTTCCACGGTTCTCAGTTACACGCCGAATGGCGATCACTTTGGCAGCAAACGAATGGGTTAACATGCGTTGCAGTTTTTTCACCTGTCTCCAATCAGATTTCAGTGTTGCTTTCGCGATCCTTACCTGTAGCCCCCTCACCCTTTGGTGCATCAGTTCCCAGTTAATACTGTGCCAATGCTCCGCAGAGTGGGAGAATGCAGGTAATACGGAAGGATTACTCATCTTGCTTTTCTCCTAGTTGGTCAAACCAAAATCCTAGGAAAAAGACAGTATTACCCCTGACGGGATAAAGTAGTCTTCATCCCATCAGGGTTTTAATTCAAATTTAACGTATAAAACGTATATTTAGCGGCTTTACATGTTTTCACACGATTAAAGACCAGAAAGAAGTCTGCCCGCTTTCGCGTGAGGCAAATTTTGAACCTCTATTTCTACCATTACAGTAGAACGTTCGCTTTTTCTTTCTTCCTTTACCCTCTTACCCATCAGGTCGCCTTACGACTTCCCTGCCCGTATGGGCGAATAATAGGGCTTACCGAGTTCCTATGTTCATACAGAGATAACTTAGGCGCTGTCTATTCACCGGTGGTGCTATAAGCAGTGTATTCCCAGATGTAAAAGGAATATCTTGACCACTTACCTTTTGGTTAAAGCGTATCAATGCATTTCGCTTCTTGCGGCTGACGGTGTTTATCAACAGTTCACATATGTTCGCCATATTATCTAGCCTAGCCTCTAAGCCTATAGCATTTAGGCTGTCTTAATACAAACTCACGTTTGAAATTAACCGTAAGATACGGGAGTACATTGTCAGGGAGCTTCGCACAATTTCGTTACCAAAATTGCACTACCCCTAGGCTACAATTGACTGCACAATTGGTTCGATAGCTGGAAGGCCTCGAACAATATGAGCATAGGCTTACGCCATTGCTACCTGTCGCTCAAGTATTGGGTTAGTTGGTTAAACTGACACGCTAATTAATGCAAAAGCTATTTGCACCTAAACGTATTTGAAGTGAGTTCGCTCATCAGCGAACGAATTTTAGGATCGAGCAAGCGTTAACCAAACGCTAAGAACGATTAGTCTTACTTAGATTAGGACTATTTAGAGATGATACCAGCTTAGCCAGTACGAATTGACAGGATCACTTCTTTCCATCAATGGCAATAGAAATTGCGCGCACTGATGTGATCCTAATGCACTTGGTGCATGTGTTGGAAATAGGTCAACCTAAATTAGGCCCGGAGCATCGTAGACCATTGTCCGGTGTGATAATCAATGAGGTACGAAGACCTCATTGATTACCCTAGGGTGAGTGATGACTACTGTCAATCACTCTGAGCGAGCCTATTTCACTGTGTGAAATAGGTCTCAGCTAGCACGACTCTCGTCGCACTACATCATACCGCCCATGCCACCCATACCACCCATGCCGCCCATATCAGGCATTGCAGGAGCATCTTTAGCTGGCATATCTGTAATCATAGCTTCAGTAGTAATCATCAGGCCAGCAACAGAAGCTGCGAACTGAAGTGCTGAACGCGTTACTTTAGTTGGGTCAAGAATACCCATTTCAATCATGTCGCCGTATTCGCCAGTTGCAGCGTTGTAACCATAGTTACCTTCGCCAGCACGAACATTGTTAGCAACAACAGATTCTTCGTCACCCGCATTCTTAGTGATTTGACGGATAGGAGATTCCATCGCACGAAGTGCTACGCGAATACCTACGTTCTGCTCTTCGTTGTCACCAACAAGACCAGACTCAGCAACTTGTGATGCTGCGCGGATTAGTGCAACACCACCACCAGCAACTACGCCTTCTTCTACAGCAGCACGCGTTGCGTGTAGTGCATCTTCAACGCGGTCTTTCTTCTCTTTCATTTCAACTTCAGTTGCCGCGCCAACTTTAATTACAGCAACGCCGCCAGCTAGTTTCGCAACACGCTCTTGAAGTTTTTCTTTATCATAGTCAGATGTTGCGTCTTCGATTTGTTGACGAATTTGAGCAACACGTCCCTGAATCATTGTTTCTTCACCAGCACCATCGATGATAGTTGTGTTTTCTTTGGTGATAGTAATGCGCTTAGCTTGACCAAGATCTTCAAGTTGTACTTTTTCTAGCTCTAGACCGATTTCTTCAGAAATAACAGTACCAGCCGTTAGTACAGCAATGTCTTGTAGCATTGACTTACGACGGTCACCAAAACCTGGTGCTTTAACAGCAGCAACTTTTACGATACCACGCATGTTGTTCACAACAAGTGTTGCTAATGCTTCACCTTCAACGTCTTCTGCAATGATAAGCAGTGGACGAGATGCTTTCGCTACGCCTTCTAGAGCAGGAAGTAGTTCACGGATGTTCGATACTTTCTTGTCTACAAGTAGAATGAATGGGCTTTCTAGATCAACAGAACCCGCTTCTTGGTTGTTGATGAAGTAAGGAGAAAGGTAACCGCGGTCGAACTGCATACCTTCAACAACATCAAGCTCATCATGCAGTGCTTGACCTTCTTCAACAGTGATAACACCGTCACGGCCTACTTTTTCCATTGCTTCTGCAATTAGGTTACCCACGGTTGCATCAGCATTTGCAGAGATAGTACCTACCTGTGCGATAGCTTTTGTATCTTCACACGGTACAGACAGTTCTTTTAGTGCTTCAACAGCAGCAACAACCGCTTTGTCGATACCACGTTTAAGATCCATTGGGTTCATGCCGGCAGCAACGGCTTTTAGGCCTTCAGTAATGATTGACTGTGCCAATACTGTTGCTGTTGTTGTTCCGTCGCCCGCCGCGTCATTCGCTTGCGAAGCCACTTCTTTTACCATTTGTGCGCCCATGTTTTGGAACTTGTCTTCAAGTTCAATTTCACGTGCAACAGAAACACCATCTTTTGTGATTGTTGGTGCGCCAAATGATTTGTCTAGAACAACGTTACGGCCTTTAGGACCTAGTGTTACTTTTACAGCGTCAGCCAGAACATTTACACCTTCTAGCATTTTAATTCGAGCGTCATTGCCAAATTTAACGTCTTTAGCAGCCATGTCTCTATTCCTTTCTTAATTATTTATTTAAAGTGAACGGATTATTCAACGATTGCCATGATGTCATTTTCAGACATGATCAGGACTTCTTTACCATCAATCTTTTCTGACTTAGTGCCGTAGCCTTCAGCAAAGATAACAGTATCACCAACTTTAACGTCCAACTCTTGAACTGTGCCATTTTCTAGAATGCGGCCTTTGCCTACAGCTAGTACAACACCACGAGTTGATTTTTCGGCAGCAGAACCAGTTAGCACAATGCCACCAGCAGACTTAGATTCAACTTCTTGGCGTTCAACGATAACTCGGTCATGTAAAGGACGAATGTTCATTGGTCGTCTCTCCTGATTGGGTAAGATCCATGGGATATAAACAAGCAGCACACTTGAGGTCACTTACTTGTTCTGTTAAGTACACATGTTGGGTCGTTTTTCAGGATCCCAAGCCCTAAGCGCTAAATATTCCGAAAATAACCCCGAGAATTTTTGCCCGATCACACTCTTTGCTTTAGGGTAATCGGGCGAATCAAATCCGAGACCATTATGTTAAAAGAAAAAAGGTCCCTGCCAGCAATCTCAAAGACCGTAAATCAACGCCCCGACAAACACGGGCTGCTATCTGATCCTATCGCTGATGTATTGCGCCGCCTTGCTGTACCTATGGTATTTGGTATGGTCGCGATCTTAATGTTCAACTTAGTTGATACTTTTTTTATCTCATTATTAGGCACTGATGCACTGGCTGCTGTCAGCTTCACTTTTCCTGTCACCTTTGCAGTGAATTGCATTACGATGGGGGTCAGTGTTGGTATCTCGACCAATATTGGGCGCTTATTAGGTCAAGGGGCTGGACATTCAGCAGCACGCTTTGCCAGCCATGGTATTTTATTAGCCGTTATACTGGTTATTGCAGCATCGATCCTAGGTATCACTACGATTGAACCTTTGTTTTCACTGATTGGCGCAAGTCCCGGTTTATTACCAGTGATCAGTGAATACATGAGTATTTGGTATTTAGCGATCCCATTGCTGGTTATTCCAATGGCAGGAAATAGTGCGATTCGTGCAACGGGGGATACTAAAACGCCTGCAAAGATCATGATGTTGGCAGGTTTGATCAATGGTGTGCTCGATCCTTTATTGATCTTTGGCTACGGACCGTTTCCTGAATTAGGAGTAAAAGGCGCTGCGATTGCCAGTGGCATAAGCTGGGCATTCGCCCTGTTTTATTCGCTGTTTATTTTAATTTACCGAGAAAAGCTGCTGGCAAAACCGAAACCTACATTACTGCTGAATGATTGGAAAAAGGTGATGCAAATTGGTATGCCTGCTGGGCTATCAAATGCGTTAAATCCGCTATCTGGTGCATTACTTATGTGGTTACTTGCCACGCAAGGCACAACATCTGTGGCGGCTTATGGTGCCGCTATGCGCATTGAATCGTTACTGGTCATTACCATGATGGCGCTAGGCTCTGCGTTAATGCCCTTTATGGCGCAAAACTTAGGGGCCGATAAACCGGAGCGGGCATTTAAAGCCCTGTTCATCGCCATGCGGTTTGCCATTATTTTCCAGTTGTTAATCTTCGTGATGATGGTTCCGCTCAGTTGGCCGTTATCAGCCTTATTCAGCCAAGATGTCGCTGTGCAAGAGCAATTGTGGCATTACTTGATAGTGGTACCTATCAGCTACGGGCTTCAAGCAGTATGTATGTTATTAATTAGTGCTTTAAATGCAATGCATAAATCAATGCATGCCCTAGTGTGGAATTTATTACGTTTATTCGGCTTTTTATTACCCGCAGCATGGTTAGGCAGCCAGCTTAATGGCACTGAAGGATTATTTATTGGTATTACCGTTGCCAATATCGCCAGTGGTATTTGTGCTTATCTATATGCTATTCGCATGCGTAAACAAGCAGGTTTTTAAACATATCACGATACAAAAACAACGCATTCTCGCTTAAAAAATGTGAATAGCATGAACAAAAAAAGCAGCCAATGGCTGCTTTTTTATTGCGTCGAGTCATACGCTGTTCAGCGCTTGTATTCGATAAACTAATTCAAACGATTATTCTGGTCGTTATTTTTATCGTCTTTACGTTCAAACTCACCATCAAACACATCACCGTCTCGATTGTCAGTATTACGCGTCTCTTGACTACGCTTTTGCTCAAAAGGATCGGCACCATCGAATGGACCTTGCTGACCAAATGGGCTTTGGTTGTCAAACCCCTGACCGCCGCCAAACCCTGCCGAGAAACCAGAACCCATGCCGTTTACTTTTACTCGGCTCATTAATTGCTTCGCCAGCATGGCGCGGGGAGCAGGTAATAACACTATCATCCCCAATGCATCGGTCATAAAGCCTGGGGTTAATAGCAATACACCGGCAACAGCCAACATAACACCTTCAACAATTTGTTGAGCCGGTATTTCACCTTGTTGTAATCGGCTTTGAACAGACATCAAGGTCGCAATACCTTGGCTGCGAACTAATGACGCCCCCACAACTGCTGTTACCAATACGAAAGCAAGGGTTGGCCATAAGCCAAAGAAACCACCCACTTGGACAAACAATCCAATTTCAACGATAGGGACAAGAATAAATAAAAACAGCAATACAGGAAACACAGCTTACCTCTTAGGGGTCGTTGATCACTTACGGGTAACACTTCATCACCGAGGCATTACCAAAAAGATACTAAATTTAATCTATACATTAACTATGGGGCTATTGTGGCATTTTTCAACTAAATAGGCGCGAAGCTACCCCGCATTATTCGTTACCAACCGTAAATACACACTTCATTCACAATTGATTATATTCTTTCATTTACCCCCCTATTCGAGGCCCTAATTATTAACAGCATTTGTGAAGCAGATCTCATTCTTGTGCAAATGTTTTCATGTGCTTCAAAAAAGTGATCTCGGTTATGGTTTTACCACTAAAGGGGAGTATTATCGGCTGCAAATAAGGTGTCAGGAACGATCATCTAGCCAAAACTTCTGCGGAATGGATTCTTATTCAGAACTGGCTCAAAGTTTGAATTTTTATTAGCAGATTCCCCATAAAGGCTATATTTATGTCTCAGATGATTGATCTTGAAAAGAATGAAGCAACTCTAAATGTTGCTACTCGCATTGAAGAAGATTTACTTGGTGAACGTCACGTTCCTGCTGACGCTTACTGGGGTATCCACACACTTCGCGCTGTTGAAAACTTCAACATCTCAAGCACTACAATTTCTGACGTTCCTGATTTTGTTCGCGGTATGGTTTTCACTAAGAAAGCAGCTGCAATGGCGAACAAAGAGCTAGGCGCTATTCCTTCAGAAGTTGGTAACTACATCATCCAAGCATGTGATTTAATTCTAGACACTGGTAAGTGCATGGATCAATTCCCATCTGATGTTTTCCAAGGCGGTGCCGGTACTTCAGTGAACATGAACGCAAACGAAGTTATTGCTAACCTTGCTCTTGAACTGATGGGTAAAGATAAAGGCGAATACGACGTCGTTAACCCTAATGATCACGTAAACAAATCGCAATCAACTAACTGTGCGTACCCAACAGGCTTCCGTGTTGCTGTATACAACAGCATCATGACAATGATTGAAGCACTTGATTACCTAAAAGGTGCTTTCGACGCGAAAGATAAAGAATTCGCAGGCGTTTTAAAGATGGGTCGTACTCAGCTTCAAGATGCTGTACCAATGACTGTTGGTCAAGAGTTCCACGCGTACTCAGTTCTTCTTAAAGAAGAAATCAAAAACCTTAAGTACACAGCAAACCTTCTACTTGAAGTGAACTTAGGTGCAACGGCTATCGGTACTGGCTTAAACGCTGCGACTGGTTACCAAGAACTTGCTGTTCAGCGTCTTGCTGAAATCACTGGTCTACCATGTACACCAGCAGAAGATTTAATCGAAGCAACGTCTGACTGTGGCGCATACGTAATGATCCACGGTGCTCTTAAGCGTACTGCAGTTAAACTATCTAAGATTTGTAACGACTTACGTCTACTTTCTTCTGGTCCTCGTACAGGTTTGAACGAACTAAACCTACCAGAAATGCAGGCAGGTTCTTCAATCATGCCAGCTAAAGTAAACCCAGTAATTCCTGAAGTAGTTAACCAAGTTTGCTTCAAGGTTATTGGTAACGACACTACAATTACTTTCGCAGCAGAAGCAGGTCAGCTTCAGTTGAACGTAATGGAACCTGTTATCGGTCAAGCATTGTTCGAATCTATTTCACTACTGAAAAATGCCTGTGTGAACCTACGTGATAAGTGCGTATCTGGTATCACAGTGAACAAAGAAGTATGTGAAAGTTACGTATTTAACTCAATCGGTATCGTGACTTACCTAAACCCATTCATTGGCCACCACGAAGGTGACATTGTTGGTAAGATTTGTGCTGAAACAGGTAAAAACGTACGCGAAGTTGTACTTGAGCGTGGTCTTCTAACTGAAGAGCAACTAGACGACATCTTCTCTGTACAGAACCTAATGCACCCAGAATACAAAGCGAAGCGTTATAACTAATTTATAACTAACGTAACCGCTAAATAATAAAGCGGGTTTTCAGGAAGGAAACCCGCGCCTCCTTGCTACAAAATTCCCATTTATATTTTTTATTTATTTTTTAACTTAAAGACAGGACAAATCTAATGATTGGTGTAGAACTATTTGTTGTTCTCGCGTTTATTTATTTAGGCGCAAGAATTGGTGGTATTGGTATCGGTCTTGCCGGTGGTGCTGGTGTTATTGTGTTATCGCTATTTTTAGGGGTACCAACAAGCCAAGCATTTATTCCGGTTGATGTAATTTTAATTATCATGTCAGTTATCACAGCGATTGCAGCAATGCAGGTAGCGGGTGGTATGGACTGGTTAGTTGAATTAGCAGAAAACTTCCTTCGAAAAAATCCTAAGCACATTACTTTTTACGCGCCAATCGTGACATATTTTATGACACTGATGGCGGGTACAGGACACACTGCATTCTCTACCCTTCCAGTTATTGCTGAAGTAGCTAAAGAGCAAGGCATTCGTCCTTCACGTCCACTTTCTATTGCGGTTGTTGCATCTCAGATTGCAATTACTGCATCACCAATTTCAGCGGCTGTTGTTTTCTTCTCTGGTCTGCTTGAACCAATGGGCATTGGTTATCTAACACTGCTTGCGATTTGTATTCCAACAACGTTCATCGCATGTATGGTTGGTGCATTCGTTGCTAACTTCCTAGGCTGTGAACTAAAAGATGATCCTATATATCAAGATCGCCTAGCAAAAGGTCTTATCAAGCTTAAAGGTTCTGGTAAGCGTGAGATACTACCAACTGCGAAGCCTGCAACGTTCATCTTCCTTGGCGCAATCGCATTTGTTGTTTGCTACGCAGCAGCAATCTCAAGCTCTGTGGGTCTTATTGAGAACCCAGCGCTTGGTCGTAACGAAGCAATCATGACAGTTATGCTAGCAGCAGCTGCAGCTATCGTGACTTTTACAAAAATCGATGCGTCTAAAATTGCAGCAGCACCTACATTCCGCTCTGGTATGACAGCATGTATCTGTGTATTAGGTGTGGCATGGTTAGGTTCTACATTCGTTAACTCACACGTTGATGGCATTAAAGAAGTAGCAGGTTCACTACTTAGTGACTACCCATGGATGCTAGCACTTATCTTGTTCCTTGCATCTATGTTGCTTTACTCTCAAGGAGCAACAACTACAGCTCTAATGCCTGCGGCATTGGCTATCGGTGTTGCTCCTCTTACTGCTATCGCATCTTTTGCTGCAGTAAGTGCGCTGTTCGTACTACCTACTTACCCAACGCTACTAGCAGCGGTTGAGATGGATGACACAGGCTCTACACGTATCGGTAACCTTGTATTTAACCACCCATTCTTTATTCCAGGTGTGGTAACTATCTCTACGTCAGTAGGGCTAGGCTTCTTGATTGGCGGCATTATTCTTTAATCGCTAAACAAGCACATACAACTAAGGCTACCTTCGGGTGGCCTTTTTCTTTTATACAGGATACGTCTCACACGTCAGTTTCTATTCATACCATTCTAGATACATTAGGGCGTGTAGTTATTTTGATTAGTATGAAATGGTAATGAATAGTCAGTCGATGCTAGATAAATACAGAGATAATACGACATGCTAGAGATATCAAAGGGTGAGTAGAATAGGTATTGAAGACAGCAAGATGTGCCAGATGATGATTTTGAAGAAGTAGATTGAGCAGGTTGCTCACAAAGCAGTAAAGTGAAGAATTAAATCTCCGCCCCATCCTAGGGCGAAGACCATGAACAAACACGGATTCCCATCGTCTTTGTTCGAGCCAAACAAGCTATTATTCCCCAACAACTTATTTGATATGTCTCAGTTTGTTACAGTTCAGGCTTAAGACAGGAAAGCCTGAACACTTATAATAGTAGATTAGATAAGCCCTGCGATAGAGGTAAAAGCGTTATGCAGCGATGCAAAAATGGTATGAAGCTAGACGACCTACGCGCTCTGATTGCGATAGCCCAGCATGGAAGTTTTAGAGCAGCAGCCAATGCGTTAGACATCCCCCCAGCGACCCTGAGCCGTCGATTACAACGACTAGAAGATACGCTTGGCAGCCAACTGGTTATTCGCGATAGCCGCAATGTGGCCTTAACCCCATTAGGGCAAAATTACTTTGAACGCTGCCAGCCATTGCTTGACGAATTACAAGCCACGACCAGCGAATTAATGGATACCAGCAGCTCGAACCCGAGAGGGGCGTTGCGTATCTCTGCCCCTGTTGGTTTGCTAACGTATCAACTAATGCCATTGTTCAATCAGTTTTTGGCACTTTACCCAGAAGTCACACTTTCGCTTAATCATTTATCGAATCAACACCATGATTACAGCCCAGAGCAATACGACGTTGTTTTTCGGGTGGGGCAGCAGCCCAACTCGAGCTTTGCCGCCGCTAAAATTGGCGAATCACAACGTACCCTCGTCGCATCATCAAACTACCTTTCGCAGTATGGTACACCGCATCACCCTGATGAATTAAACCACCATTCCCGCTTGGCTACAGTGCCAGAATTTGAGTGGGCACTCACTTATAAAACTGATGTTGCACACCCAGAAACGATCTGGGTCAACTCCCCTGTGCGTATGGCAATTGCCGATTTAAATAGTGTAAAGCAAGCAGCAATAAGCGGATTAGGTATCGCGTGTTTACCTAACTATGTAGTAGCAGACGCCCTAGAAAAAGCCACTCTCACCACCATGATGGATGACTGGTATTCCCCACCACGTCCCATTTATATGCTGTATCAACGCTTGGGGTATGTACCAAACCATATCACGTATTTTATCGATTTCATGCGAAATGCACTTGCAGGAACATAAATTGATTGCCCAACAATGAAACCAATATGTTTAAAAGGCGGTCCTAGAGAGTATAGTTACGGTAATGGTACTAACGAGAACGACACGTTAATGCCATTAATATGTTCCTAATGGATATAATAGCCTAATCAGGGATCACCTGTAGAAGAGTCAAATAAGCATGATTGGATTGAACAAAAATCGCGGGATACCCCGCATCGTTTCCCTCTTTTTAATACTGGGAACTCTGCTAATTAGTGTGTTTAGCTTACCGATACGGGCTGAATTTTCGCTATCAGGGCTCTTCGGTGATACCCAAAGCACCAGCAAATTTGTCACAGTTGATGAAGCCTTTCCGTTTAATTTTAGCCAACAAGGCGATCGTGTTTACCTTGATTGGCAAGTTAAACCGGGTTACTACCTGTACCAACATCAATTATCTGTTACCGGCAATAATGCACAGCTAGGTCAGGTTGATATCCCTCCTGGTAAGCCATACAAAGATGAGTTCTTTGGCCAAGTCAATATTTATACCGACCCACTAACAGTGACAGTGCCCATTCTTGAAGCCACCAATAACTCGACAATCACCGTGCGTTATCAAGGCTGTGCCAAGGCTGGATTTTGCTACCCGCCAGAAATCCGTCAAGTACCGCTATCCGCTGTTATCGGCTCAAAAGCAAAAGTGAGTACCAACACACCAGATAACATAGATACTCGTGAAGGTACTGACCAGCAGGCTCAAACGTCTGCCATAACACCAACAGTACAGCCAACCAATACTTCAAGCCTTGCAGCAACAAACTCTGCAACGACTGCAGCACCTGCCACGCAACAAGATCAACTGGCTAGCGATCTGGCTGCTCAATGGTGGACCCCCTTCTTGTTCCTTGCTTTAGGTGTCGGTTTAGCATTTACGCCATGTGTACTTCCGATGTACCCAATCCTGACCGGTATTGTGTTAGGGGGCGGTAAACTTAGCCAAGGTCGGGCATTTCGACTGGCCTTTATTTATGTGCAAGGCATGGCGCTTACATACACCTTATTAGGGTTAGTGGTTGCTTCTGCTGGCATGCAATTCCAAGCAGCACTGCAGCACCCTTATGTATTAATTGCATTAAGTGTCATGTTTGTATTACTTGCACTGTCTATGTTTGGGGCTTATACCTTACAGCTGCCAAGCAGTGTGCAAACATGGTTAAGTGGCCTAAGTAACAAGCAGCAAGGTGGCAGTGTCGGTGGCGTATTTGCCATGGGGGCTATTTCTGGCTTAGTCTGCTCACCATGCACGACAGCCCCATTATCTGGCGCGTTAATGTATGTCGCGCAAAGTGGCGATTTGCTAACGGGAGCCGTAGCCTTGTATGCACTCGCCATCGGTATGGGGATCCCTCTGATTCTTGCCGCAATGTTTGGCAATAAGCTGCTACCGAAAGCAGGCAACTGGATGAACCATGTGAAAATATTCTTCGGGTTTATTTTATTAGCCGTGCCTATTTTCTTACTAGAGCGTATTTTACCGCATCAGTGGGTGCCTTATTTATGGTCTGCATTGGGCATTGCAGCATTTGGTTGGTTGTATCACATCAAAACCACCATGCCGGCATCATGGCGTAGCAGTACATTGGCTGTTGTGGCTATCTTAGGGTTATTCATTGCAACCCAGCCGTTGTATCAAGCTATTACTGGCATACAACCAGCAGCAACAAGTGAGTCAAATAACATAGAATTTCAACGTGTCGCTAATATCGACGAGCTTAATAGCGCATTAGCTGCGGCAAAAGCACAAGGCAAACCCGTGATGTTAGATTTTTACGCGGATTGGTGTGTGGCGTGTAAAGAGTTTGAAAAGTACACCTTCCATGATGCTTCGGTTATGCCCGAGCTAAACAAGTTTGTTTTGCTGCAGGCAGATGTGACAAAAAGCTCACCACAAGACATTAAGCTACTAAAGGAACTAGACGTACTAGGCTTACCGACTCTCGATTTCTGGGATGGTCAAGGAAACCGAGTGCCTAATGCTCGATTGACGGGATTTATGAAAGCTAAACCCTTTCTCAAGCACTTAGATAAGCAACAACTCGCTAACTGAATCAGGTAAAAGCGATAAAAAAAAGAGCACATAATGTGCTCTTTTTTATATTCAATGATTATTCACGGGATCATAATACGACACGCTATCTGCGCACTTCTGCGGCTCATCAAGGTTTAGCTGACTGCGAGCATCCCGCATATACCTCCGCATTGTTCTCACATTTACGTTTGGTGCCCATTCCACAATGGTAATCATAACGGCCATTGGTTGTTCTAACTCCCCTTTCACCAACATATCGCAGCAACGATGGACATGCCTTTGCATACGCTCGGCAACAATTTCTGCACCGGAAGCATCGGTATCTGGCAGCAATAAAGCAAATTCACTGCTACCGACACGGGCAATAAAATCCCGTGGGCGATACACCCCGCGCCGTAATCCTTTGGTGGCGCGCTTAAGTAAATCGTCACAAGCCTGATGACCACATGTCATGGCATACAAATGCATCGGCTCAATATTAATCATCATCACGGTGAGATCACTGTTATGACGGCGAGCGGCCATCATTTCCCGATCCAGCATTAGCTCAAAGTGTTTATCATTTTGCAGCCCAGTAACCAGATCGATCAAGGCCACCGATGCCAGCTCCTTGCGTAAGCGCTGCTCTTCAAATTCATGCCAGACTGAAGCATGAAACCAATGATAGAGACACTCTCGCACCACAATAATAATGATCAGTCGGCTACCCATGCTCAGAAATGTTATCGCATTATTGGCACCACCAAAGTACATATCCGTTACTAATAACGAACAGAGGATAGGTAAAACTGCCAAATACAGTGCAGGTCGATAACTAAAAAACGCAATGACCGAAAGAAATATAAACAGATCACTGTAAGCATAAACACTAAAAAAGTGAGATTGCTGGATCAGTAATGGAAAGAGCAGCGCCCATCCACCGCCTAATAAACACGCCAGCGCGACGGAAACACTTTGCCAGCGCACTTTAAATGGTACCGCCTGAACAACGAGCCAGAGCACAGAGGAAATAATACCAATCACCGCAACAAATCCACTGAAAGCAGATTTACTCGAACTGGTCGCCGTTGGCACCAACCAAAACAACTCTACGGCCACTAACGCTAATAACAATACCGAAGTACCAATAATTAACTTCCAGCCCTGCTCTTGGCGTTGAAATTGTTGTTGCTCAAAATAACGTTGGCCATCATTTCGTTGATCAATTTTTCGGATCATCTATTGGTTCATTAATAGTTATATTCCCTCATAACATAGCGACTATATGTTTAAACAACTTAACTACAATTTCATTATGCATTACAGCACGGTTAACCAAAGGACTGATCCAGCTCTTATCTTGAGTGTTAACGAATTGATCTGGTTTTATAGCAGTGATAGCGTAACTAAAAAGAATAATGAAAAGGTAGCCATGGACGCTCAATACACGATTGTTATCGCCGATGATCACCCCTTGTTTCGTAATGCACTTTTTCAATCGGTGCATATGGCGATCAGTGGTGCCAATCTACTCGAAGCTGAGTCGCTTGATACTCTGCTCAGCTTATTAGAGAAAGAACATGATGTAGATTTATTGCTGCTCGATTTAAAAATGCCGGGCGCGAATGGCATGTCAGGTTTAATTCAACTGCGTAACCAATATCCAGACCTACCCATCGTCGTGATATCTGCCAGTGAAGAGATTACGGTTGTAAAGCAGGTTCGCAGCCATGGTGCATTTGGCTTTATTCCTAAATCAAGTGATATGCGCGCGCTAATCAGCGCTCTACATCAAGTACTCGAAGGAGAACCCTTTTTTCCTGAAGGGCTCGGGGATGAAGATGATGAAATTAATGACCTTGCCCAGAAAATAGCCTCACTAACTCCCCAGCAATATAAAGTGTTATGCATGCTGTCTGATGGTTTGCTTAATAAGCAAATTGCGTATGAGTTGAATGTATCAGAAGCAACAATCAAAGCTCACATGACCGCTATTTTTCGCAAGCTCGGGGTTAAGAATCGTACTCAAGCCGTGATTATATTACAGCAAATGGATTTAACCCAATAGGTTATAAAAACATCAGGTATTAATTTATCTTCGTTAATACCTGAAAATACCTTTCAAAAAACACACCAAAATAGCGACTTCAACATAATTTCATTTCAAAGCTACACAGAAAGCAATAATCACCTATTACCCACTGTAAATAGGGATAATTATTCAACTCTGACAAATTTAAATACAATTTAGTCTCGAAATACCCCCCTTAAAAGCATATATTTTTGCTAACATCATTAATATCATAGAAAAAACCAGTGAAAATTAATTATTCTTTCATACAACTCACAATTTTAATTTAGGGGGTTATTTTGCTCAGCGTCCTTCTCACCCAGTTTGTCCTCATTTGGGCTGTTGTCGATCCTATCGGCTCAGTGCCCGTATACCTTGCTCAAACCAGCCACCTGAATGCACAACAGCGCCGCTTAGTCGCACTAAAAGCTATTGCTATCTCTGCCGGCATTTTATTGTTCTTTATTATTATCGGTCAGATATTACTGGAAGCGATGCAAATTCCCCTCCCCGCCTTCCAAGCAGCCGGAGGGCTTGTTCTGCTACTTTTTGCCCTAACCATGATCTTTGGCGAAGGTAAAGTTGATCAAGAATGTAAGCTAAGCGAACAAGAGGTCCAGCACTCTGAACTCGGTAGTTTAGCGGTGTACCCTTTAGCCGTACCTTCCATTGCATCACCAGGAGCCATGATGGCAGTGGTGATGCTAACGGATAACAACCGTTATTCGCTGGGCGATCAAATGATCACGACATTGGTGATGCTGAGTGTTTTATTGGTCACGTTGTTATTGATGCTTGGAGCAAATAAAATCCAGAAATATATCGGCAATGTAGGGGCAGCGATTATTAGCCGAGTGATGGGCTTGATCCTTGCCGCAGTGGCAGTCAACAACCTGCTTATTGGTATCAAAGATTTTTACCTTATGACTTAGACCTTCGGCTAATACAACAAGTCATTAACATACTGAATTTCTATCTCACCTCACAAAATCGCCTGTTTCTAGGCGATTTTTTTGTTTCTAGCACGACTAAAGTTGCACTGTTTAGTTGCGAGAACGTTGCTATTGTCTTTCTGTAACATTTTATTAACGCGCATTTGCCGCGATTATTAACATGACGTGTAAGGAGATGACAATGGCGTTTGAATCCAAGGAGCAGGCTAAGGCCTACTGGAAAGAAAACCTCAGTACAATGGCTTACCTACTCACTATTTGGTTCATGGTTTCGTTCGGTGCCGGCATTTTATTTGTCGATGTTCTTAACAACTTCCAAATCGGTGGCTTCAAATTAGGGTTTTGGTTCTCGCAACAGGGTTCCATTTACACCTTTGTGGTACTGATTTTTGTCTACGTAGTGCGTATGAATGCACTCGACCGTAAGTTCAACGTACAAGAAGACTAAGAGGTTAGTTATGGATATCCAAACCTGGACGTTTATTTTAGTGGGTCTCACCTTTTCGGTGTATATCGGTATTGCCATTTGGGCACGCGCAGGAACAACAAGTGAATTCTACGTTGCTGGCGGTGGGGTGCATCCTATTGCGAATGGTATGGCAACCGCAGCAGACTGGATGTCGGCAGCATCGTTTATTTCAATGGCAGGTATCATCTCATTCGTTGGTTACGATGGCGGTGTATACCTAATGGGCTGGACGGGTGGTTACGTACTTCTCGCATTATGCCTTGCGCCTTACTTACGTAAATTTGGTCAGTTTACTGTGCCTGATTTTATTGGTGAGCGTTACTATTCTAGAACTGCACGTATGGTAGCTGTCTTTTGTGCCATCTTCGTTTCCTTTACTTACGTAGCAGGTCAAATGCGTGGGGTTGGGGTTGTATTTGCCCGCTTCCTCGAAGTTGATATCAACATGGGTATCATCATCGGTATGGGTATCGTTTTCTTCTACGCCGTACTTGGTGGAATGAAAGGCATTACCTACACGCAGGTTGCACAATTTTGTGTTCTCATTTTTGCATTCCTTGTGCCAGCGGTATTCACTTCAATCATGATGACGGGTAACAGTATCCCACAGCTTGGTTTAGGTTCTACGCTAACAGGGTCTGAAACGTACGTACTTGATAAGCTTGATGGATTAACCACAGAGTTAGGTTTCACAGCCTACACCGACGGGTCGAAGAGTATGGTAGACGTATTCTTTATCTGTTCAGCATTGATGGTGGGTACTGCTGGTTTACCGCACGTAATTATTCGCTTCTTCACGGTTCCTCGTGTTAAAGATGCCCGTATTTCTGCTGGCTGGGCACTGCTATTCATCTCGCTACTTTATACTACAGCCCCTTCCGTTGCCGCGTTTGCTCGTATCAATATGATTGAGACAATCAACGGTCCTGAGATGCAAGGTGTGTCTGCTGAACAAGCTCCAGGTTGGGTTAAGAACTGGGAGAAGACAGGCCTAGTTAAATGGGAAGATAAGAACAACGACGGTAAGATGTTCTATTCGGGTGATGATCGCAACGAAATGAATATCAACCGCGATATCATCGTACTAGCAAGCCCCGAGTTAGCTAATTTACCTAATTGGGTAGTGGCATTGTTGGCAGCTGGTGGTCTAGCCGCAGCATTATCGACCGCTGCAGGTCTATTACTGGTTATCTCGACCTCGATATCTCATGACTTGTTAAAGAAAGGCTTTAAGCCCGACATGACAGATAAACAAGAGCTATTAGCGGCACGAGTCGGTGCAGCTCTCGCGATAGTCGGTGCTGGTTACCTTGGTATTAATCCGCCAGGATTTGTTGCTCAGGTTGTTGCCTTCTCGTTCGGCTTAGCGGCAGCCTCTTTCTTCCCAGCGATTATTTTGGGTATCTTCTATAAGAAGATGAACAAAGAAGGTGCGATTGCGGGCATGCTAACGGGAATTACATTTACGGCTTCGTACATTATCTACTTCAAGTTTATCAACCCAGCGGCAAGCACACCTGATAACTGGTTCTTTGGTATCAGTCCAGAAGGTATTGGTACGTTAGGTATGTGTCTGAACTTCGTTGTTTCAATTGTGGTTAACAAGTTCACTGCTGAAGTACCGAAAGATGTTCAAGATATGGTTGAATCTATTCGTTACCCTAAAGGTGCGGGTGAAGCACACGACCATTAATCGCTAAAACATGTGTTGATAAGAAATTCACAGCGTAAGTAATACGTTGGCCAGAACCAAAAACGGAGCACCCTGCTCCGTTTTCTTTTATCTATTTATCCAATGTTCAAGCTATGTTATACCAATTCCAAATTAGCTTTTTACTACGCTTTTCATGCGCTGATTCAATAACGCGCGTAACTTCAACGGCTTTACGGGTTTACTAATAAAACTAAAACCATGCCCTCGAATAGCCTGCTGGGTTTCTGATGTACGGTCGGCACTAATGACTGCTCCTTTGAAATTGTTACCCAAACGTAGACTACATTGCTGCAGAACTTGCAACCCAGTTTGGTTATTGGCTAAGTGATAATCACTTAATACAAATTCTGGCACCCAGCCATCTTCCAGTTGCTGAATAGTGCCTACAACGCTTTCTGCTAAACGCACATCGCAGCCCCATCGCACCAGTAACGTTTCCATCCCTAGTAATATTTCAGGCTCATTATCGACGCATAGCACCCGTACTCCATTCAATGGTGCTGCCTTTTCTGCCGCCTGCTGGGAGATCACTGTTTGTTGTTTCTGAGTTAATACCCCACGAGAAACAGAGAGCGCAAAAACAGTACCTTGACCTGGCCATGAACGTAGCGATAACGGGTGATCAAGCACACGACTGATCCCACGGGCAATTGCCAGCCCCAGCCCTAACCCGTGGTCTGCACCACTGGTTTGAATACGGGTGAATTCATCAAAAATATCCGTCTGCTTTTCGAGAGGAATGCCTGGGCCGTTATCCCAGACTTCAATCTGTAATTTACCTTTAATTCGGCGCACACCTAATAACACTTTGCCATGTGGATTATAACGGAATGCATTGGTTAAAAAGTTCTGTAATGCACGGCGTAATAATTTAGGATCAGACACAATGACGGCGTTACTTTTTAGCACTTCAAATTGAATGCCCTGTTGTTTTGCCAAAACACCAAATTCAGCGCTCAAAGTATCGAGTACTTCACGGATAGGGAATGGATGAACATTCACTTGTAGTTTGCCCGCTTCTAGTCGCGATACATCCAATAAGTCACCAATCAAATCTTCTGCAGCACCGAGGGCACTTTCAATATGGCGTGACAACTTAATCGTTTCATCTTCTTTAGCAAGCTCTGATAACGAAGATGAAAATAAACGTGCGGCATTTAACGGCTGCATCAAATCATGACTCACAGCGGCTAAGAATCGACTCTTTGACTGAGCTTGTTGCTCCGCTTGTTGTGTTGCATTGACCAAGCGACGATTCAATTGTTCCAGCTCTTGAGTTCGCTTTTGTACCCGTGCTTCTAGGTGTTCATTGGCATCTTTCAACGCTTGCTCTGCTTGACGAAAAGCGGTGATATCAATAAAGCTCATCACAAAACCACCGCCCGGCATCGGGTTACCTTGTACTTCGATAACCTGCCCATCAGCACGAACACGGGAAGACGTATGCGCAGTACCTCGCAGCAAGTGATCGACCCGTTTGGCAACATGCTTTTCAGGATCACCAGATCCACATAATCCCTCCATTGCGTTATGCCGGATCACATCCGCAATGGGTCGGCCCACTTGAATTAAGCCCGGAGGAAAGGTAAATAGCTCAAGATAACGTTGATTCCATGCCACCAGCCTTAATTGCTTGTCTACAACAGTAATACCTTGGCTAATATGTTCAATAGCCCCTTGCAATAAGCCTCGACTAAAATCAAACAACTCAGAAGCCTCATCGACAATGGTGGCCACCTCCTCAAGCTGCATATTTCGCCCTTGCAACGCAGAGGTTAATACCAGACGAGCAGAAGATGCCCCAAATACTCCAGCAAGCACTCGCTCGGTATGACGGATTAAGACACCTGATGCTTGCTGTTGAGGTAATAATGGATCTTGATGTTGTTCAGCAAATTGACGAAAAGCATGATGCACACGCTTACGACCGACAAAACGTGCCGCTAACATTTCTAATTCTGCGACGGTGACACGCGTCTGATATAAGCTCGCATTTTCAGCTTCAGGTAACGGGGCACCCACGAATGTTGCCGCTTGTAATCGTTCAGTTAACGACGAACGAGTCATCAATGATACCGACGTATATAAGGTCACATTCGCTAAAATACTGAGTAACATGCCCCAATCAACCGACGTTATACTCTGTAATATAGGAAGTTGTGGCGGGGTAAGTAGCCAAAGTAAAACGTTTGTATCTGCATTACCAGCCAGCATACTTGTTTGAGCCATCATGGTAATAACCCAAATAATCGAGCCACCAAATAACCCAGCATAAACGCCTTTTTTATTCCCCTTTCGCCAATAAATACCGCCCAATAATGCTGGGGCAAATTGCGCAATGGCCGCAAAAGACAACAGGCCTATCGCTGATAGTGATGGAATATTATCAAGTATCTGATAAAAGCCCCAAGCCGATAATAACAACAGTAAAATCAACGCACGACGTACATTCAATAACAACCCAGAGAAGGCGCTAAAGTTTTTTCCAGACACTCTTAAACGGCGTAAAACTAACGGTAAAACTAAGTCATTGGAAACCATAATCGCCAACGCAATGGTCGATACAATCACCATACCACTGGCAGCCGATGTGCCTCCTAAAAAAGCCAGCAGCGCAATACTTTCAGCCCCTTGCTGTAAAGGCAGGCTTATCACATACGTATCAGCAGACACATTCGGCATCATCAATGCCTGCCCAGCTAATGCCAGTGGTAAAACAAATATCCCCATCAGTACGAGGTATAACGGAAAAATCCAACGGGCTTTATGTAAATCTTGCGCCCGATTATTTTCGACCACAATGGTATGAAACTGGCGAGGTAAACAAATAATCGCTGCCATCGTCAGCATAGTATGAATCAATAAGCTGCCAATGTTTGGCATTGATGATTCTAAATATGATGCTTTAACCGCTTGTAAGTCAGGTAATTCAAATAACAAGCCCACCGCAAAAACACCCACAATCAAGAACGCAGCGAGTTTCACTAATGATTCAAATGCGACAGCCATCATCATACCGCGATGGTGCTCTGTGGTATCAATATGGCGCGTACCAAATAACACCGTGAAAGCGGCTAATGCGAGGGTAACCAACCACGCGGTATCCATTTCATTAATGCCAACTCCGCTACCTAGCTCAGGGGCGATTAGGTCAATCCCCATCGTAATAGCACGCAGCTGCAAAGCAATATAAGGCAGAATACCAACCACGGCGATGATCGTGACCAATACAGCTAATCCTTGAGATTTGCCATAACGAGCCGCGATAAAATCAGCAATAGACGTAATGTGTTCGCGTTTCGCAATTAAGATCAAGCGGGCAAGAATGCGCCAACCGAGGGTGAAAACAATAATGGGAGCAAGGTAAATAGGCAGGAATGACCAAGTATTTTGGCTGGCTTGACCAACCGTGCCATAAAAGGTCCACGAGGTACAATACACCGCGATGGATAAGCTATAAATCCATGGGCGATATTTTGCCATCCATTTGATTTTCTTATCGCCATACCACGCGATAAAAAACAGCAGCCCTAAATAGGCTAACGAGACCGGCACGACGATCCATCCTTGCGCCATGATACTTCCTGATTGTGTTAACGATAAGTTAACCCATACTAACCAATCTGATTAAGTACACCAATCAGGGTAGATCACAGTTCTTTCTGTGCCGATCTGTAATACGTTAAAAATGGTCAATTAAGACTAGAAGAACAATGTCTTACTCTCTTAATTTGTCGACATAGGTTGTGCTAACTCAGACGACTGATCATTACTGTGTGGTTTTGATTCAATTTTCATCAGTAATACTGGAATACCCATTACAGCCATTAACCAGAAAAGATTCGCGCCCCACAAGCCGTATAACCAACCACTGAGTGCTGTCATAATTGCCATAAATGCACCTAATGGCAATGCATTATAAAGGGCCTGTAATGCCACCATCTGATTGCTTTTAGCATGCTGAATATAACGAATAGCTGCCAAGTGCGCCGCCGCAAAAGTCACACCGTGCAGCGCTTGTGCCATCACCAGTGCTGGCAACTCTGTCATGGTTGCAGTCACACCCCAGCGTAGTAATACGCCGATAGCCGCGAGGCGAAACATCATGCCGACGCTCCATTTAGCGAATAAACGCTGACTAAATGCAAATACGCACACTTCAGCCACCACACTAAAGCTCCATAGATAGCCAATAATGGCTTCGCTATAACCGACTTCTTTCCAATAAATCGCGCTGAAACTGTAGTAGGCAGCGTGACTACCTTGCAACAATGCGACAATAATTAAAAAACGCATAACGCTATTGTTTTTGATGATGTCGATTAACGCCGGGCGGGGCTGATCATGACATTCGGTTTCAATCGGCATAATGGTTGGTGCGCGCATTGAAAATAATAATGCCACCACCAAGCCTGCAATCGCGACCCAAGGAATAACACTTGCCCCATATTTAGCCGCTAAGATCCCAACAATTGTTGAACCAGCAATAAAGGCAATTGACCCCCACAAGCGGGTACGCCCGTAATCAAGGTGTTTCCCTTTTGCATAGAAATTAGCTAATGCGTCAGAAAGTGGAATAATTGGCCCTGCAGCCAAATTAAACAACACCGTGATCGCCGCTAATGCCCACAGACTGCCACCACAGAAAATATAGATAACACAAGCAATCAAACACGCTAATGTAAACCAGCGTAGAGCTGGAATAAGATGCTCCACATTATGAATACGCGGGGTCAGCACAACATTCGCTAAGCAGCGTACGCCAAGGCCTAAACCCAGCAACAAACCAATATCAGACGCATCCACCCCTAAATGCGCAAACCATAACGCCCAAAAAGGAAGATAAACACCATAAGTGAAGAAAAAACCAAACAGATATTGCGAGGTCCATCCATAGGGACTACTACGAAACATGCCAATTCCAAAATGCATAATAGGAGATAATGCCGACATTATGCCCAACCTATCGCCAGAACCCCAAAGATAAATAAGGCAAATCTTTCAATCTCTTTTTCCCCTTTAAATGTACGGGAGCTTGCATATTGATCGCACCTTCAAATACCTCACCAACAGCCACAATAAAAATGACGCGATGGATCACTAGACTAAAGTCGTCTAGAGCTTATCACCGACATCAGCGACACTGACTATATGAAGTCATCGGTTATATGAAGATATAGGTTATAAGACGAGGTATAGCATGCCGGATAAATTCGACACATCAGTCACCCCCTTTGATCGCCTTCATCATGCTCAGCAAAAAGTATTGAAAGAAGCATTAGATGTCGCTTATTACCGTGAAGGTAATAAAATCATCACGACTGGTGAAGCGTGCAATCACTTGTTTATTATCATCAAAGGCGGGGTTGAAGAATCTTCTTCTGATGGTACGGAAACCTATGCCCATTACGTTACTGACGATATGTTCGATGTACGCGCTCAGCTTGAAAATAAAAGCCGTCATGATTATATCGCGCTAGAAGATACGCTCTGTTATCTCTTACCTCGTGAAATTTTCATCGAGCTGTATCATTCTAACGGGCAATTCGCCGCCTATTTCGATGGCAATTTAGCACGTCGTCAAACATTAATTGAAGAAGCGCAGCGCCAACAAAATCTCGCTGAATTCATTTTAACAAAAGTGGATAATGACAACATTCAACCCTGCCTCATTGTGCCTCATGACACGGGCTTAAAGCAGGTGACAGAACAAATGCGGGGCAAAGGTTTCGATGCCGCTTTGGTTGCACTGAATTCAACACCGCAATATGGCATTGTTACCCGTACCGATTTACTGCATGCGGTTATGTTAGATCAACTGCCTTCTGATACCCCTGTTAGCCAAATCGCCACTACGCCAGTTATTAGCGTCAACAAAGATGATTTTTTGTTTAATGCCATGATTGCAATGACCCGTCATAAAGTGAAACGGGTGCAAGTGCTTGATGCTGGGCAAGTTGTTGGCATGTTAGATTTAACGCAAGTCTTGAGCTTATTTTCCACTCACTCTCACGTACTGACATTACGCATTGCACGTGCTGAAACCATTGAAGAATTATCACTCGCAGCCAGTAGCCAACAACGTTTAGTGGCTACCTTGTTTAATAACGGCATTCATACGCTGTTTGTGATGGAGTTGATCGCCTCGGTAAATGAACAAATTATCGAAAAAGCCTTTCAATTAATTGTCCCACCGTCAATGCACAACTATTGCTGCTTCGTCGTGATGGGATCTGAAGGACGTGGCGAACAAATTTTAAAAACCGATCAAGATAATGCTCTCATTATTCAAGATGGTGTCGATTGGCCAGACTGTGCCAATGTCATGAATAAATTAACCCAAACATTGCAGCAGCTCGGCTACCCGCTTTGCCCTGGGAAAGTCATGGTGAACAACCCTAAATGGGTGAAATCACAAAGTGAATGGTTACATACGATTAGTCGCTCTTGCCAACAAGCAACTGAAGAATCCATGATGGATTTAGCGATACTTGCCGATAGTCATGCTGTCGCAGGTAACCGCGTTTTACTCAATCCACTGCAAAACTATTTACATCAACAGTTAGCAGAAAAAGAGCTGTTGTTATCGACCTTTACTCGTCCAGCTTTGCGCTTCAACGTACCTTTAACCTTATTTGGTAAGATAAAATCGACCAAGCATGGCGTCGATATTAAACGGGGTGGGATCTTTCCAATCGTTCATGGTATTCGGGCATTAGCCTTAGAAAATAATATTGAACCCAATAATACCTTTGAACGCATTCATCAACTCGAATTGCGCAAAGTTTTAGAGCCAACCACAGCGTCTAATTTAAGCGAAGCCCTTAAACTATTCATCAGAACCCGTTTGCGCCACCAGCTTAACCACCAAACCGGTGGACAAAGCCAGCAATTGAACATCAGTGACCTTAGTCGTGCCGAACGAGACTTACTGCGCCACAGCCTTCATGTGGTAAAGAAGTTTAAAGAATGGCTCGGTTATCACTACCAAATAAGGGATTAATGATGAACCTATTACGACGTTATTGGTATCAGCGAAAATTAAAAAACACCCCTTATGCTCAGCTTTTTAATCGCTACCAGGGTGATGAACTTGTCTCTGTAGATTGTGAAACCACCAGCCTTGATCCGCACAGTGCAGAGTTGGTTACCATTGCGGCAACTGTCATTAAAAAAAATCGTATACTCACCAGTAAATCAATCCATTTAACCCTAAGAGCACCAATCAGTTTAGACGCGAATTCAATCGCGATTCATCGCATTCGCCATCAAGATTTACGCGCAGGGTTAGGTGAAAAAGAGGCCTTAACCACACTGCTTAATTTTATTGGTAATCGCCCTTTAGTGGGTTATCACATTCGCTATGACAAAACGATTTTGGATCGCTATTACCGACGGTTATTTGGTTTTGCATTACCCAATAAATTGGTAGAGGTGAGCCACCTTTATCATGACCGTTTAGAACGGCTTCTGCCGAATGCTTATTACGATCTAAGTTTAGAAGCCATTAGCCGCCACCTTGGCCTTCCGGTACCAGAGCGGCATGACGCGCTCGAAGATACAATTACTGCCGCTTTGATTTATGTACGGCTAAAACACGGTGATTTTCCGACGCTCCGTTCAGCGTAAATAATGCAAGAAGCCTTGTGCGGTGCAAGATTTTCTATGTAATTTCGATGTAACACCTACAATTTCTACATTGATCATGCTCTCTAATCCTAAAGTCTAATTGTGGCAAACGTTGATCTATCGGAAGTTAGTATCAATAGCGACAAACGATATTATCCGGTCCCAGATTGGACAAAAAAACGGAAACACTAAGGAGAGTACGATGAGTGAAGTTCATGTTTATCCAGTCAATCAAGAGATTGCAGCTACAGCCCACGTAAATGATGAACAATATCGTGAGATGTACCAACAATCGGTTATCAACCCTGAAGGTTTCTGGCGCGAACACGGTCAGATTGTTGACTGGATCAAACCATTCACTAAAGTGAAGCACACTTCTTTTGATACTGGCCATGTCAGTGTTAACTGGTTTGAAGATGGCACACTGAACGTTTCTGCAAACTGTCTTGATCGCCACCTCGCGACTCGCGGCGATCAGCCCGCCATCATTTGGGAAGGCGACGATCCTACCGATGATGCCACGTTCACGTATAACGAATTACACGAACAAGTTTGTAAGTTCTCTAATGCACTGAAAAGCCAAGGCGTACGCAAAGGCGATGTGGTGTGTCTTTACATGCCGATGGTGGCAGAAGCGGCAATTGCCATGCTGGCTTGTACGCGAATTGGGGCGATACATACCATTGTATTTGGTGGCTTCTCTCCAGAAGCACTTGCTGGTCGTATTATTGATTCCAACGCAAAAGTCGTTATTACTGCCGATGAAGGCGTTCGTGCTGGTCGCGCAGTACCACTGAAAAAGAATGTCGATGATGCCTTAGCCAATAAAGGTGTCACAAGTATCGAAAAAGTCATGGTACTGAAACGTACTGGTGGCAATGTTGAGTGGCACAGTGAACGTGATGTGTGGTGGCATGAAGCAACAGCAATCGTGTCTTCTCATTGTGAGCCTGAAGAAATGAATGCAGAAGATCCTCTTTTCATTCTATATACCTCAGGATCAACAGGTAAGCCTAAAGGTGTTCTTCACACAACAGGTGGTTACTTAGTGTATGCCACCATGACGTTTAAATATGTTTTCGATTACCAAGAAGGCGATGTGTACTGGTGTACCGCCGATGTTGGTTGGATCACCGGTCACAGTTACTTGGTGTATGGCCCGCTGGCTAACGGTGCAACAACCGTGCTATTTGAAGGTGTGCCAAACTACCCATCAACCAGCCGTATGAGTGAAGTGGTTGATAAGCATAATGTCAGTATTCTTTATACTGCCCCAACAGCCATTCGTGCATTAATGGCAAAAAGCACAGAAGCGATTAAAGGTACGTCACGATCCTCACTGCGTATTATGGGGTCAGTCGGCGAACCCATTAACCCAGAAGCGTGGGAATGGTATCACCGTACCATTGGCGACAGCCGTTGCCCTATTGTTGATACATGGTGGCAAACAGAAACAGGCGGTATCTTAATTACGCCATTACCTGGCGCGACAGCACTAAAACCTGGTTCTGCCACTCGTCCATTTTTCGGTGTTCAGCCAGCCATCGTTGATAATATGGGGAATATCTTAGAAGGTGTCGCTGAAGGTAACTTGGTTATGATTGATTCATGGCCTGGGCAGATGCGTACTTTATGGGGTGACCATGAACGCTTCGAGCAAACTTACTTCTCAACCTTCCAAGGTATGTATTTCACTGGTGATGGCGCGCGTCGTGATGAAGACGGTTACTACTGGATCACTGGTCGTGTCGATGACGTATTGAATATTTCAGGTCACCGCATGGGTACCGCTGAAATTGAATCCGCATTAGTGGCTTTCGATAAGATAGCAGAGGCTGCGATTGTTGGTGTACCACACGATATTAAAGGCCAAGCAATTTATGCTTATATCACACTGAATGATGGTGAAATACCCAGCGCTGAGCTACATAAAGAAGTGAAAGATTGGGTACGTAAAGAAATTGGTCCTATTGCGACACCTGACTTCTTACATTGGACCGATGCCTTACCGAAAACACGTTCGGGTAAAATTATGCGCCGAATTCTCCGTAAGATTGCCACGGGTGATACTGGAAGTTTGGGTGATACATCAACGCTCGCTGACCCTAGCGTGGTTGATAAACTGATCGCAGAAAAACAAACTATTTTATAACAGCACACTACCCGCTTAAAAAAGCCGCCGTCTGGCGGTTTTTTTATAACTGCAGCAATAACACTGACTATTTTTTTATCGTAATAAAGATTTGCTTACAAAACGTACAGCTGTACGTGTGAATTTTTATACCTAAGTCTCGATATCTGCGAAACAAAACCGCTACACTAAAAAAATGTATGCAAAAAACAAGTCGATTACGGTAGCAATAATCACTCACTCAAATTGATTAAACAGCTTCAATATGTGTAAAAAATGGAACCATCCCCATATTTTCGCCTCTATTCTGCTGAACTTGCGGTAAAAATAGTCATCTAATAAAACCATAGAATACGCATACAGCTTACAAGTGTACGCAGTAAGTTCGGTGATTAGACCAGTATTTTGCTGCTATTTGCGGTGATTTCTCTATAATCGTTCAACAAACATTGTTTGGCAGTCTAAATCAGTTCATCGGGATGCAACTTTGCAGTTTATTGCATGTTGTTAGAGTAAAACCTCAAAAACAAGTGGATATACGTCAAGATGTCGACCGTTAAACGAATTTTACTTATTAACGGACCTAACCTAAATTTACTAGGTCTCAGAGAGCCAGGCCACTATGGTCATCACACATTGGCTCAACTCGTTGCTGATTTAACTGTCAAGGCAACCAATCTAAGCGTCACATTAGATCACATTCAATCAAATGCAGAACATGAATTGATTGATGCTATTCATCAAGCTCATGGCAATGTGGATTTCATTATTATCAATCCCGCTGCGTTCACCCACACTAGCGTCGCCATTCGTGATGCTCTACTCGGTGTCGCAATTCCATTTATTGAAGTGCATTTATCTAATGTTCACGCAAGAGAACCATTCCGCCATCACTCTTATCTATCAGATAAAGCAGTCGGTGTAATTTGCGGTCTTGGTCCTGATGGTTATGAATTCGCCCTGAATGCTGCGGTAAGACGCCTGCAATCAGAAAGCTAACTGAACAACATATAAAGAGAAAGATAGATGGATATTCGTAAGATTAAAAAACTAATTGAGCTGGTTGAAGAATCTGGTATTGCTGAATTAGAAATCTCTGAAGGTGAAGAATCAGTACGCATCAGCCGTAATGTACCTGCATCTGCATTACCTGCACAGCAATACATGGCTGCACCTCAATTTGCTGCACCAGCTCAAGCTGCACCTGTAGAAGCGGCGGCTGCACCTGTTGCTGCTCCTGTTGCCGCTGAACCTACGGGTCATCAAGTTCTTTCTCCAATGGTTGGTTCTTTCTACCGTGCACCAAGCCCTGAAGCAAAAGCATTTGTTGAAGTGGGTCAATCTGTGAACGTTGGCGACACGCTTTGTATCGTTGAAGCGATGAAAATGATGAACCAAATCCAATCTGATAAAGCAGGTGTGGTTACTGCTATTCTTGCTGAAGACGGCGACGCTATCGAGTTCGATCAGCCTCTTGTTATCATCGAGTAACAGAGGCCTATTATGTTAGATAAATTAGTTATTGCGAACCGAGGCGAGATTGCCCTTCGTATTCTGCGCGCTTGTAAAGAATTAGGTATTAAGACTGTTGCGATTCACTCAACAGCTGACCGCGATCTTAAGCATGTATTACTTGCAGACGAAACGGTATGTATTGGTTCTGCCAAAAGTACTGAAAGCTATTTGAACATTCCACGCATCATTAGTGCAGCGGAAATCACAGGGGCAGTTGCGATTCACCCTGGTTACGGTTTCTTATCTGAAAATGCTGATTTTGCAGAACAAGTAGAGCGTTCTGGCTTTATTTTTGTTGGCCCTAAAGCGGAAACTATTCGCATGATGGGTGACAAAGTGTCCGCGATTACCGCAATGAAAAAAGCGGGGGTTCCTTGTGTACCTGGCTCTGATGGCCCATTGGATGATGACGAAGCGAGAAATAAATCTTTCGCTAAGCGCATTGGTTTCCCTGTCATCATCAAAGCATCTGGTGGCGGCGGTGGTCGTGGTATGCGTGTTGTTCGCACTGAAGGTGAACTAACAGAAGCTATCGCGATGACACGTGCTGAAGCTAAATCGTTCTTCAATAACGATGTGGTTTACATGGAGAAATTCCTTGAAAACCCTCGCCATATCGAAGTTCAGATCATGGCTGATGGTCAAGGTAATGCTATTCACTTAGGTGAGCGTGACTGTTCAATGCAGCGTCGCCACCAGAAAGTTGTTGAAGAAGCACCAGCACCAGGCATCACAGAAGAGATGCGTAAGTACATCGGTGAACGTTGTACGCGTGCTTGTATCGAAATCGGTTACCGTGGCGCAGGTACGTTTGAATTCCTATACGAAAACGGCGAGTTCTACTTCATTGAAATGAACACCCGTATTCAGGTTGAGCACCCAGTAACAGAAATGGTAACGGGCGTTGATCTGATCAAAGAACAGCTTCGTGTTGCTGCTGGTCAGCCACTATCATTCAGCCAATCTGATATTCAAATTCGTGGCCATGCTATCGAATGTCGTATCAACGCTGAAGATCCTGAGCGTTTCCTACCTTGCCCAGGTAAAATCACGCGCTTCCACGCGCCTGGTGGCATGGGTATCCGTTGGGAATCTCATATCTACTCAGGCTACACAGTGCCACCGCATTATGATTCCATGATCGGTAAGCTGATTTCATACGGTGAAAACCGCGATGTGGCAATTTCACGTATGCGTAACGCATTAGGTGAATCAATCATCGATGGTATTAAAACCAATATCCCGCTACAGCAAGAAATTATGGCAGATGAAAACTTCCAACATGGTGGTGCAAACATCCACTACCTAGAGAAGAAACTTGGTCTACAATAATTTCGCGATAAACGCGTGAAGACAAATCTAGGCTGCCTTTGGGTAGCCTTTTTTATACACCTTTCACCGTATTCCCCTTCGATTTCTCTGCTATTTCCCCTTTCTTCAACATGATTTTCTGACAAATTGATACAGGTCAGTGGCACTGATAAATAACTTTTGCCACAATACCCCCCTTTTTTATTTGTATGAGCATTACTCTCCTTCTCTCTATTCCTTTGAAGTAGTGCCAACACAATTGGAGACAACAGCGTATGAAAACACTCTCTGCGCGTTATCGTCAGGCTCATAAAGAGGCTAAATGGGCGGTAGGCTTAGCGATTGCCTATTTCATCTGGTGGTATATTTCGGCCTATGCTTTCTCATCGACAGAGATTACAACAACTCTGCCTGAGCTCTATTGGGGTTTTCCACTGTGGTTTTTACTCGCCTGTATTATTGGCCCTATTCTCTTCACGGTACTGTGCGGCTTAATGGTCAAGTTCATCTACCAAGATATGTCTCTCGAAATTGAAAAGGACAGTGATCATGAATAGCCAAATACTCATTCCTTTAGCGATCTATTTGCTCGCTGTGTTTTCTTTGGCATTTTTCAGTCAACGTAAAAGTACCTCATCTAAAGGCTTCTTAAACGAATACCTGCTTGGCAATCGCAGCATGGGCGGCTTTGTATTAGCCATGACATTAGCAGCGACCTATTCCAGTGCCAGCTCGTTTATTGGCGGGCCTGGTGCCGCATATAAAATGGGACTCGGCTGGGTATTACTCGCCATGATCCAACTGCCTGCTGCGTGGCTAACACTGGGGGTACTTGGGAAAAAATTCGCCATTGAAGCTCGACGACATAATGCCTTAACCCTTAATGATATTTTATATGCACGCTATAAAAATAAAGCGGTCGTCATCTTCGCTTCTTTAGCATTATTGCTCGCTTTCTTTGGCACCATGGTGGTGCAATTTGTGGGTGGCGCACGGTTATTACAAACTGTCACCGGATTACCCTATTCACAAGGGTTAATGATCTTTGCCGTTACTGTTGGCTTGTATACGACCATTGGCGGATTTCGTGCCGTTGTAATGACCGATACATTGCAAGGGGTTATGATGATTATTGGCACCATTGCCCTGCTAGCAGGAGTGGTGCATGTCGGTGGCGGTGTCGGTGAACTGATAACAGAATTACACCACATTGACCCATCATTGATTACCCCCTTTGGTCCTGATAACTTTCTTAGCCAACCCTTTATGTTGAGCTTCTGGATTTTGGTCTGCTTTGGGGTAATAGGGCTTCCCCACGCAGCCGTTCGGTGCATGGCTTATAAAGACAGCCGTTCATTGCATCGGGGAATGGTGATCAGTACAGCAATGGTGGCATTCCTGATGCTAGGCATGCATCTATCAGGGGCATTAGGTCGTGCTATCGTGCCCGACATTGCCAGCCCAGATCAGATCATGCCAACCTTGATGATGACTGTTTTATCCCCTTGGGTGGCGGGTATCTTCTTGGCGGGTCCGATGGCGGCCATTATGTCGAGCATTGACTCACAACTGATCCAAGCTTCAGCCACCTTGCTAAAAGATTTGTACCTCAATTACATCAATCCCAAAGCCGCTGAAGGACCAAATGCCAACAAACATCTCTCTAAGTTATCGTTATGGGTAACCGGAATTTTTTCTATTTTGGTATTTATTGCTGCAACTAACCCGCCCGATATGATCATCTGGTTGAATCTATTAGCCTTTGGCGGCATGCAAGCGGTGTTCTTATGGCCATTAGTGCTCGGGTTATACTGGGAAAAAGCATCGGCGACAGGGGCATTGGCATCAATGATATCTGGCCTAGTTTGTTATATTGGCTTATCGGTTATTAAGCCAGACTTAGGTGGATTACATGCCATCGTGCCCACATTGGGCATTGGCCTAATTGCTTTTGTGCTGGGTAGCCTGACCAAACCTGCGATGGCAACCGCACCGCAACATTGATTTAGATAAGTCTCTGCAATACATCTTAAAGATAGCGCCTAGGGTGCTATCTTTTTTTATATCAATAAAAACCGCTGATGTGATTGATGCACTATAGGTGTGGATTGCTGAAATTTCATGCTAGAATCTCGCCCTTATGTTCAAACCGTAGCCAAATAATAAGCGAATTACCATGCCTTGGATTCAAATCAAACTAAACGCAACTGCTGAAAACGCTGAAGCGATTGGCGATATGTTAATGGAAGAAACGGGGGCTTTATCTGCCACTTTCCTTGACGCGCAAGACACACCAGTATTCGAACCAATGCCAGGTGAAACTCGCCTGTGGGGTGATACTGATGTTATTGGTTTATACGATGCTGAAGCCGACATGGATTTCGTGCTGAACATGCTAAAGAACAGTCCTCTGATTGCTGAAGACTTTGCTTACAAAATCGAGCAATTAGAAGATAAAGACTGGGAACGTGAGTGGATGGTTAATTTCCACCCTATGCGTTTTGGTCGTCGTTTATGGATTTGCCCAAGCTGGCGTGAAGCACCAGAACCAGACGCGGTTAATGTACTACTTGACCCAGGTCTTGCATTCGGTACTGGTACTCACCCAACAACGTCGTTATGTTTAGAGTGGCTTGATGGCCAAGATCTAACGGGGCAAACCATTATCGACTTCGGTTGTGGCTCTGGCATTCTAGCCATTGCGGCACTTAAGCTAGGTGCAAAGAAAGTCATTGGTATCGATATCGATCCACAGGCTATCCAAGCATCACGCGATAACGCAGAACGTAACGGTGTTTCTGATAAATTAGAGCTTTTCCTACCTAAAGATCAGCCGAACGACGTACAAGCAGATGTTGTGGTTGCAAACATTCTTGCGGGTCCATTACGTGAGCTTTCACCGGTAATAAAAAGCCTAGTGAAGCCGGGCGGTAAGCTAGCAATTTCAGGTGTATTGGAAATTCAAGCTGAAGACGTCTCCACATATTACAGCGACGAATTGGCATTAGACCCAGTTGTTGCACGTGATGAATGGTGCCGAATTTCAGGTTGTAAGGCGTAATTTTCGCCATTAGTTATTTTAATTCACCTTTTTTGTTGTGCGAAAAATATACAATTGATTGAAAAACATACGTTTTTGTTAAACAAAAACTAAATGCTCAATTATTGGTCTTTTCAGAAAGGGAAAAAATGCGTAAAATGCGCGCCCTTACTGGCACAGTCAGGTACAGACATTGCAAATCGGTCCATATCAACTAAACAACCAGCTGATAGTCGCGCCAATGGCGGGTGTGACCGATCGGCCATTTCGTGAACTATGCCTTCGCTACGGCGCGGGAATGGCTGTTAGCGAGATGATGTCGTCGAATCCAGATCTATGGAAAACGGCTAAATCGCAGAACCGAATGGTTCATGAAGGTGAATCGGGGATTCGCTCGGTTCAAATTGCAGGAGCAGACCCAAAGCTGATGGCTGAAGCTGCACAATTTAGTGTTGAGAACGGTGCGCAAATCATCGATATCAACATGGGTTGTCCAGCGAAAAAGGTTAACAAACGCTTGGCTGGTTCTGCATTACTGCAACACCCTGCGTTAATCGAAGAGATTCTTCGTAGCGTTGTGGGTGCAGTCGATGTACCCGTTACGCTAAAAACGCGTACGGGGTGGGATTTAGATAACCGTAACTGTGTCGACATTGCTAAAATCGCAGAACAATGTGGCATTCAAGCTTTGGCGCTTCATGGGCGAACGAAGTCTTGCATGTACAAAGGTGAAGCGGAATATGACTACATCAGAGCAGCTAAACAAGCGATATCAATTCCGGTAATTGCTAACGGTGATATCGATTCACCGGAAAAGGCTCGCTTTGTACTCGATTATACGGGTGCAGATGCTTTGATGATTGGCCGTCCTGCACAAGGGCGACCGTGGATTTTTAGAGAAATCCAGCATTACTTAACAACCGGCGAATACCTGCCTGCCCCATCTATGGATGAGGTAAGTGGCATTATGTTGGGACATGTTCAAGAACTTCATCGTTTCTACGGTGAATATTTAGGGTTGCGCATTGCACGTAAACACGTGTCTTGGTACTTAAAAGAACATGCACCAGCTGGTGATTTCCGTCGGTCCTTCAACGCACTCGAGAATGCTCAAGAGCAAATCGATGCGCTGCAAGGCTACTTCGAAAACGTTGCATAAATACTAGAAGAGCTTACAGAATTATGTTCGAACAAAATCTGACTTCCGAAGCGTTAACAGTTACAACTGTAACGTCACAAGACCAAATCACACAGAAGCCACTACGTGACTCTGTTAAAGCGTCGCTAAAAAACTATCTTGCTCAGTTAAATGGTCAGGAAGTCGACGATCTGTACGAGCTAGTGCTTGCAGAGGTTGAGCAACCGCTATTAGATACAATCATGCAGTACACACGTGGTAACCAAACACGTGCAGCAACTATGATGGGTATCAACCGCGGTACACTTCGTAAGAAGCTAAAGAAATACGGCATGAACTAAACCGAAAGGTTTGGAAAGCGTTATTGAGGCTTACACTTTTGGGTGTGAGCCTTTTTTATTTCCCGCTCTTTCATCGCCCTTTTTAACAGTAACTGCTGAGCGGCATATTTTTCATTTTTACTTATACCGTTCGTTACCAAGGCTTTTAATTGCCCTTCAGATAACCGCTCTAACGCTTGTTCATCCACACTCCCTTGCAGCTTTGCTGTACAACTCTTTAGCATCCATTGCTTCAAGTGATCTTTTATATTTATTCGTATCAACTTTCCTAACAATCGTGACCTTTTCATCATCGCTTTACCTTTCGCCTTGCTGGGTTAGTAGTTTCGAACGGTAAACTTCTGGTGTCATACCGGTTTGACGACGAAACATTTTTATAAATGAAGAGGCTTGGCTATAACCAAGGCTAAAAGCGACATCATTAATCGAATACTGCAATTTCAATAAATGCAGAGCATGAACCACCTTTAAGCGCTGTCGCCATTCATTAAAACTCATCTTCAACTCGCGCTGAAAACGACGGGTTAATGTACGCTCGGTGGAATACACCTGTTTAGCCCATTCCCCTAACGAGCGAGTATCAGCAGGATCGGCCTCCAGAGAGGCTAGAATGGGACTCAACAAAGTATCTGATGTAGTGGGTAGGAAGTTATCCATGCGCTTAGCAGAGGCTAGACGTGCAATCAGAACATCAGTCAGGCATTGATCTTGATAGTTATCAACTGCCGCCACTTCTCGATGCACCAAATCATCGATAATTGCCTGCACTAAAGGGGATAATGCAATCATGCAAGCTTGCTGGGGCAACTGAGCCACAAGGTGCAGATTAATGTTAATCGCACAATATTCGATGTCTTTACGGTTATAAGCTCGGTGAACCACATTAGCAGGTGTCCAAATGGCGTACCCAGCAGGCGACACCATTTTCTGCCCTTCAACTTCCATCTCTAGTACACCATGTTTAATAAGGTGCACCTGCCCCCAGCGATGATGATGGGGCAAGGTTTCTGTGCCTGCGGCGATATGGAAATAATGAATAAAGACATCAGTGGGCAATTGCTCAACTAATTGGGGCATAAATTGTCGTTGATCCATCATTCCTCCTTGTTCACATGTACGTTGTCTGACACGGTCAATTGACTGTCTGGTTTGGCATATCAGGTTCTCTCCCGCCATGTAACACTCTCATTGGGTAAAACGTTTTACCTAACAGTTTGTAATCCCCCTACATCAATGAGAGAAAATTACTATGACTGAACATCACTCAGGGAGTCGATACGCTAACTATCCGTTTATCGGCTTTATATTTCCCATTTTAGCGGTTGCCATTTGGGCGACAAATGCCGTGGTTAGTAAAATGGCAACAGCCACAATTGAGCCTGGGGCTATTGCATTTTATCGCTGGTTTTTTGCTTTGCTGTTGCTCACCCCCTTCTGCCTTACAACCGTTTATCGACAACGCCTGCAAATAAAAGCACACCTAACAAAACTAACTGTGCTGGCATCGCTCGGCATGGTATTAAACCAAAGCTTGGCGTATTACGCGGCTTACACCACCAGCGCCACAAACATTGCGATTTTTCTTTCGCTAATGCCCTTATTTGGTCTGTTTCTCGCCGTGCCCCTGCTAGGCACGAAATTACGAATCCACACCTTAATTGGGGCATTAATATCATTCATTGGTTTGGTATACATGCTGAGTGAAGGCAACCCGAATCAATTACTGACACAAGGGTTAAAGCAAGGCGACATGCTTATGTTTGCTTCTAGTCTTTCTTATGCTTTGTATTCCGTATTACTGAATCGCTGGAAGCTACCATTAACACCTTGGTGCGCCGTGTATTGCCAAGTATTTCTGGGTGCCTTGCTTCAACTGCCTTTATTGCTGAGTAGCGAGACAACAGCCATTTCACTTAGCGCCTTACCTATGGTCGCATTTGCCGCATCTGCTGCCTCAATTATTGCGCCATGGTGCTGGCTAAAAGGGGTAACTCAAATTGGTGCAGCACGCTCAACCTTGTTCATGAATTTAGTACCGTTATTTACCGCCAGTATGAGTATTGTGATGCTGGGTGTTCATCCTAGTCAGTACCATCTCATTGGAGGGGGTATGGTATTGGTTGGGCTCACTCTGGCTCAAATGAAGCGAGTACCAACTGGAATGCTCGAGGTTAACTCTCCAATAAAACCTCAATCACCCAGTTTGAAGTAACACCTTAAACCAAAAAGTAACAGTAATTAGACCAACAGACTTAGCGTAGCAACTCTCAGCTACGCTAAATCTAACGTATAAAAAGTAGGTAAGTGTTTACTAACATTTAATTTTTTATAACTTAAATGTATTACTGCCGAATCGTCTGCAATGCGGTAATCAGCGCTGCCACACCTGTTACCACTTTACTGCGGGGACAGCCCACATTTAATCTGATGTACCCTTTACCTGCAGAGCCATAAGTATCACCTCGCATAATGGCCACTTTATGATCATTAATTAAAGTGCGCTGTAATTCATCCATATTGATATTCAGTGAATTCAAATCAATCCACGCTAAGTAAGTGCCTTCAGGTACTTGATAGTTAATGGTTGGGAATTCCAAGTTCAGTCGCTCGGCGACATACTCTAGATTTGCATGTAAATAGCCTTTCAATGCATCTAGCCATTCATCACCATGTTGATAGGCTACGATATGTCCAATAACGCCCAAGATAGACGGGGAAGATAAGCCGTGCGCTGCCTTTAATTGCAGTAAAAAGGCTTCACGTGTTGCCTTATCAGGCATAAATGCATAGGAACCCGTCAGCGCGGGAATATTGAAGGATTTAGAGCCCGATGTGACCAGCGCCCAATCATCATCCATTGCAACCTCAGACCAAGGGATATATGAGGAATACGCAACATCCATATGAATATCATCAGAAATCACTTTTATGTTATGGCGCTGACAAATTTCTGCCATTCGCTCCAGCTCTATCTTTGTCCATACCCGTCCAGTAGGGTTTTGCGGGCTGCACAATAATAAAATTTTGCAATGGGGCAATGCCGCCTGCGCTTCAAATTGTGGCCAGTCAATCTGATAACCCTCAGCTGTTTTTAATAATGGGCTTTCCAACAACTGACGTTGGTTCGCCTTCAGCATATTGCCAAAGGCATCATAAGCCGGAGTGTGTGCTAACACACCGTCGCCTTGCTCAGACCAAATCTGCACCAATTGAGAAATAATGTAGATCACCGAGGGTCCGTAAACAACCGATTTGACAGGCAACTGTACATTAAAACGTTTATCAAACCATCCAGTTATCGCTAGCTTAAAATCATCATGATTCCAGCGGCTATACCCTAAAACACCGTGTTCAAGACGTTGCTGTAATGCTTGCTGAATACATGGCGCAGTTTCAAAATCCATATCAGAAATAGTAAACGGCAATAAATCAGCTTGACCGAACCGGTCTTCGACATAATCCCACTGCGTACAATACGTACCATAGCGATTCACCGTGGTAGAAAAATCAAACATAACAAACCTTAAATTCAGAAAAGAAAAACGGGGAGCCAGGCTCCCCGTAATACAAGTCGGCGCGTTTATGCAGGCATTAAGCTTTGCATTTCATTTTTCACCATATGAACTTGCGGTCCAATCACCACTTGTAGATTATGCTCATCTAGCTTCACGACCCCTAACGCACCATTGGCTTTCAGTACTGCATCGTTAACTAAAGACATATCTTTTACCGACATACGCAGGCGCGTAATGCAGTTATCTAACGCTAGAATATTATCTGCACCACCCAGTGCTGCTAAAATAATATCGCCTTTGTAACCCAAGTTTTTATCGCCTGTTACAGCTGCTGCCAACTCGTCTTGCACTTCAACTTCACGACCCGGTGTTTTAAGGTTAAAGCGCGTGATTGCGAAACGGAAGATACTGTAATACATCGCAAACCAAATTGCCGCGACAACTGGTACCACATACCACTTCGTCGCTGTACCTTGCAGTACACCAAAGATTAAGAAGTCGATAATATTACCATCGGTATTACCAATAGTGACATCTAACAGCCCCATAACCATGAAACCGAAACCCGTTAAGATGGCATGAATGAAGTACAGAACTGGCGCAACAAATAGGAACAAGAACTCAAGCGGCTCAGTAATACCACCAACCCAACACGCCACCACACCCGATAACAACAATGCTTTTACTTTGCTGCGGTTTTCGGGGCGAGCACAGTGATACATAGCAAGTGCGGCACCCGGTAAGCCACCTAAGAATGTTGGCATTTTACCTTGCGACAAGAACGCTGTTGCCGTAGGAGAGAAACCATCGGTGGTTGAACAAGATAACTCAGAGTAGAAAATATTTAGTGCGCCGCTAACGCTCTCGCCACACACATCCATCGTGCCGCCCGCTTCAGTGAAACGAACCAGTGCCACTAAAATATGGTGCAAACCAACAGGCAATAATAGGCGTTCACCGGTACCAAATAAGAACGGACCAAAAGGGCCTGCATGGGAAATAGCCGTACCAACACCGTTAATACCGGCTGCAAAGTAAGGCCAGATAAGGGGAACAACTAAACCGACAACGCCTAAAACAAGAGTGGTAATAATAGGTACAAAGCGGGCGCCGCCAAAGAATGCTAATGCATCAGGCATCTTATAGGTATAAAAACGCGTATGCAGTTTTGCAACAATAATACCGACAATCACCGCACCGAGAATACCGGTATCAATTGAATCAATCCCAATAATCGACTTCACACCATATGCAGCTTCCTGCTCAGGGTTACCCAGTACATTAGCCACTGTCAGGTAGAAGTTAATCGATAAATTTAATGCCGCATAACCAACAAAACCAGCGAACGCGGCAACGCCTTTTTCTTCACGTGCCAAGCCTAATGGAATCGCAACAGCAAACATCACTGGCAAGTAAATGAAGGCGACTAAGCCAATTTTTGTCATCCACATGAAGATAAGCTGCAGCACCATATTATCCAGCAATGGCATGCTTTCTTTTACTGCGCTGCTAGACAATGAACTGCCGACACCCAACAAGATACCGGAGAACGCAAGCAATGCGACTGGCAACATGAAGGTTTTACCGAGACTTTGAAAAAATTCCCAAAGTGTAGTTTTCTTGGAAGTCTGAGACATAATTGGCTACCTCTAACCTTTTTTTATTGTTGTAGGTACAATGTGATAAAACGTTTTATCAGATTTTTCAAAAAAAACGCCAACATAGATTAATAAGCCATCTTTGCCAGCGCTTTACTCATTCATTAAAATAATGATAAAACGTTTTACCTACTATTATTGTTACTTTGATCACGTAAATACCGCGACGTAAAACACATTATGTAAACTGTGATCCTGATAAGGTTATAGTTAAATAGATATAACGTTTTACTTCGTTATAATGCACCCTAAGCTGTGCTAATAAATTCCATAAGTTGTTGTTAATGAGCCCTCGAAAAATAAAAATCACTGATGTTGCAGAGTACGCGGGGGTCTCGGTATCTACCGTGTCACTGGTATTGGGTAATAAAGGAAGGATATCTGAATCCACCATCAAAAAGGTCAATAAGGCCATTGATGAGCTCGGCTATGTGCGGAATAAAGCGGCGGCGAACCTGAGATCAAACCAATCAAACTTGATCGGCTTGATCCTGCGCGACATTACAGATCCTTTTTATACCGAAATTACAGCTGGGATCAGTGAAGAGCTAGAAAAACACGGCTATATGCTATTTTTAGCACAGTGTGGCGACTCACCAGATAAGCTTTTAAAGTGTGTTCAATCGATGGTGCAGCAAAACGTCGCTGGCATTGCATTTAGCCCAGTAAGAGGCTCCACGCAACCGATTATCGACATGGCAGAGACCCACGAGGTACCGATCGTATGTGTGGCTCGTGCATCAGTCGAGTTCGATATTGATTACATCGGCCCTGATAATAGCCAGGCCTCTAAAATGGCAACCCAATATCTGATTGAGCAGGGGCACCGCCATATTGCCTATGTTGGCGGAAGCAGCGATTCACTGACTCGCGCAGAACGCATTGGTGGCTATTGCACAACCTTGATGCAATACGGCTTACCCTTCAAGAATGATTGGGTGCTTGAGTGTGGCAATTCACAGAAAGAAGCCGCTGAAGCCGTACAGTACCTATTAAACCACCAGCCAAAAATCACCGCTATCTTATGCCACCGCCCTGCTACAGCACTGGGTGCTATTTACGGCGTGCGTCGCGTGAATCGTAGTGTCGGCAAGGATAATTACATTGGCCAGCAAGTAGCATTGATCGGCTTTGATGATGTACCCGAAGCAGAACTCACTCAGCCATCATTAACCTTTGTTACCTCACCAGCTAAAGAAATCGGTCAGCAAGCAGGTTTGCGTTTACTGGAAAGAATGAAGAAAAATGCAGGTTCGGCACAAAGGGTGATTCTTTCCCCTACTTTGCTGAAACGTGAATCTGCCTGATGTATATAACATCAACTTATAACCATTTATCTTTTGATGGCTGTAAAAAAAGCTTCGTAGAGACGAAGCTTTTTATGATGCGATACCAAGTATTATACTTAGTCGATATAACACCAGAAATTAAAGGTAGTCACACAGGTATGCCGTCGATGAGGTGATTTTCACCTCGAATGACGAATCGCCAGGTACTTCAAAATCATCCCCTGCATTGAATGTTTCCCATTCTACATGGCCAGGTCGCTTCACATCCATTGAGCCTTTAACCACAGTCATTCGCTCGGGAGCAGCAGTACCAAACGTATATTCCCCAGCAGCCATAACACCAACACTCGTTCGATCGCCTTGAGCTTCAAAACCGATTGATTTCACTTGGCCTTCAAAATATTCATTAACATTCAACATGATATTCCCTATCATTTATTTTTTATTGACTGACTTTGAAGCTATCACAGTTTATACACCCAAGCTATCCCCTATGGAAAAGTAAGATCACGTTAATCATTAAATTTTTAGTGAAATATTCGTCACATTAAAATATCTTATTTAACTCATCTCACGAATCCAAAGAGGCAGTATGAAAAAGCAACTTTTATGTATCACATTAAGCTCTGTGCTTTTAATGGGCTGCTCAGCGCAAGAGAAGCAAGGGATTAAAGATGGTTTTACTGAAATCGGCCATACCACCCGCGATGTCACCCGTGCAACTGGCCACTTTTTCCGTGATACCACCAAAGATGTCATTGGCAATGCCAAAGAAGCGACGTCTTCCAAGGAAGAATGATAGAAAAAGCCGCATTTTGTACTCGATAATGTATTTACTCTAATGCAGAGCAGCAATCTCGCTCATCAAGCGCCTCAAGGATAGAGCAGTGGCTGGCATCATCGTCAGCATGACCACAACAGGCATCATTGAGTTTCTTCAATGCGACTCGAATTCGCGTTAATTCTGCGATTTTCACATCAACTTCATCCAACTTCGTTTGAGTGATGGCTTTTACCTCTGCGCAGCTATGCTGGCTGGCTTCTAGTCGAATACCCAACAGCTCGCGAATTTCATCTAAGCTCAATCCAATTGCTTTCGCTCTAATAATAAAATTTATGCGCGACAAGTTTTCTTCACTATATAAGCGATAACCGCTATTGCTACGTCCTGCGGGCTTCATTAAGCCATTTTTTTCATAAAACCGCAGTGTATCGTTACTTACCCCGCATAATTTTGCGAGCTGCCCAATCAAATACATATATCGACTCCGCTGTGCTTCTGTGATTTTGCAAGGTTAAAGAGAGTAAACAGCCAAGAGCAAACGTTTGCGTCACTCCAAAATTAATGTAAAATACGTACAACAGATGCTTCTACAGCTCAATGAAAGCTTGGCTTTTTCAATTTTAGCCGAGGATATTTCCCAAGACTACCGACATCGTGCAGTTGTTTTGGGAAATATCCTATTCACCGTGTATTTAGAGAGATGGTAGCAATGGAAAACGCTCGTCCTGTTCACCGTGCGCTTATTAGCGTGTCAGACAAAACTGGTATTGTTGAATTCGCTCAAGCACTTGCTAACCGTGGCGTAGAGATTCTTTCTACTGGCGGTACTGCTCGTCTACTTGCAGAGAAAAATATCAAAGTAACTGAAGTTTCTGAATATACTGGCTTCCCAGAAATGATGGATGGCCGTGTAAAAACACTGCATCCGAAAGTACACGGTGGTGTACTTGGTCGTCGTGGTCAAGATGATGCAGTCATGGCAGAACATGGTATTGCACCAATCGATATGGTTGTTGTTAACTTATACCCATTCGCTGAAACAGTCGCGAAAAAAGGTTGTACCCTAGCTGATGCCGTTGAGAACATCGATATCGGTGGGCCAACAATGGTGCGTTCAGCTGCGAAGAACCACAAAGACGTCACGATCATTGTGAATGCGCACGACTATGAGCGCGTATTAACCGAAATGGCTGCGAATGACGGTTCACTGACTCACGCGACCCGTTTTGACCTTGCTATTGCAGCCTTCGAGCATACTGCCGCTTACGACGGTATGATTGCTAACTACTTCGGTACTATGGTGCCATCGTATGGTGATGACGGTGATGCTCCTTCTCCTGAAAACAAGAGCAAATTCCCACGCACTTTTAACCAGCAGTTCGAAAAGAAACAAGACATGCGCTATGGCGAAAACAGCCACCAAGCCGCTGCTTTCTACGTTGAAGCTAACCCTGAAGAAGCGTCAGTCTCTACTGCTCGCCAAATTCAAGGTAAGGCGTTATCTTACAACAACATCGCCGATACTGACGCAGCACTTGAGTGTGTGAAAGAATTCGATGAGCCAGCATGTGTAATAGTTAAACATGCTAATCCTTGTGGGGTAGCACTCGGTAAAGACGTTCTTGAAGCGTACAATCGAGCTTACCAAACGGATCCAACATCAGCCTTTGGTGGCATCATTGCTTTTAACCGTCAACTCGATGCGGCAACAGCAACAGCTATCACTGAACGTCAATTTGTTGAAGTCATCATTGCCCCTTCAATTTCAGCAGAAGCAGTTGAAATTATTGCGGCGAAGAAAAACCTTCGTCTACTTGAGTGCGGTGAATGGTCAACTAAAACCACTGGCTTTGACGTTAAGCGCGTTAATGGCGGCCTATTAGTGCAAGACCGTGACCAAGGCATGGTCTCAGCTGACGACCTTAACGTGGTTTCTAAGCGCCAACCAACCGCTGAAGAATTAAAAGACGCATTGTTCTGCTGGAAAGTTGCAAAATACGTAAAATCTAATGCGATTGTTTACTCTAAGGGTGACATGACTGTTGGCGTTGGTGCTGGCCAAATGAGCCGTGTTTACTCTGCAAAAATTGCAGGTATTAAAGCCGCTGACGAAGGCCTTCAAGTTGAAGGTTGTGTAATGGCATCGGATGCATTCTTCCCATTCCGTGATGGTATAGACGCCGCTGCTGAAGCTGGCATTAAATGCGTTATTCAGCCGGGTGGTTCTATGCGTGATAATGAAGTTATCGCAGCAGCCGATGAACACGGCATGGCAATGCTATTTACTGGCATGCGTCACTTCCGCCACTAAGTTGCACATAGCAAAAAAGGCCAGTGCATTTCGCTGGCCTGTTTAAACGAATACTATGCCTCTGATTAACATCAGGGGCTTCTCTATTTAGTAAGTACATTGAACATTAGGGAAGAATTACGATGAAAGTTCTTATTATTGGTAATGGTGGTCGTGAACATGCACTCGCGTGGAAAACGGCACAATCTGCAGACGTAAACACTATTTTCGTTGCTCCAGGTAACCCTGGTACTGCTCTTGAACCTAAAGTCGAAAATGTTGCTATTGGTGTTGAAGACATCGAAGCATTAGTCGCTTTTGCCAAAGAAAACGCGATAGACCTAACCATTGTAGGCCCTGAGGCACCTCTTGTTATCGGTGTTGTTGATGCATTCCGTGCGGCAGGGTTAGCTATTTTTGGTCCAACACAAGCAGCTGCTCAGCTTGAAGGCTCAAAAGCATTTACTAAAGACTTTCTTGCTCGCCATGACATCCCTACCGCTGAATACCAAAACTTCACTGAAATTGAACCCGCTTTAGCTTACCTACAAGAAAAAGGCGCCCCCATTGTTGTTAAAGCTGATGGTTTAGCAGCAGGTAAAGGCGTTATCGTTGCGATGACATTGCAAGAGGCTGAAAACGCAGTGCGCGACATGCTTGCAGGAAATGCATTTGGCGAGGCTGGTCACCGTGTGGTGATTGAAGAATTCCTCGACGGTGAAGAAGCCAGTTTCATCGTAATGGTCGATGGTAAAAATGTACTACCTATGGCCACCAGCCAAGATCACAAACGTGTTGGCAATGGCGATACAGGCCCTAACACTGGAGGCATGGGCGCATACTCTCCAGCCCCTGTTGTTACCCAAGCGATTCATGATCGTGTCATGGAAGAGGTTATCTACCCAACCGTGCGCGGTATGGCAGCAGAAAACACACCTTATACTGGCTTCTTATATGCCGGCTTGATGGTGATGGCCGATGGCACACCAAAAGTGATTGAGTACAACTGCCGTTTTGGTGATCCTGAAACACAACCAATCATGTTACGCCTACAGTCTGATCTTGTTGAATTATGCCTTGCAGCTATTGACCAGAAACTGGATACCGTTGAATCGAAGTGGGATCCACGTGCTGCGATGGGGATTGTTTTAGCCGCTGGTGGTTACCCTGCCGATTACGCGAAAGGCGCAATTATTTCAGGGCTGCCACAGCAAGACGTTGCCGGTGAAAAAGTATTCCAAGCCGGTACAGCCAGTAACAATGGCGCTATCGTGACTAACGGTGGTCGTGTTTTATGTGCAACAGCAATGGGTGATAGCGTTTCTGACGCCCAGAAACGTGCCTACGCGCTTACTAAACAAATATCATGGGATGGCATGTTCCACCGTGATGACATCGGCTACCGTGCGATTTCACGCGAGCTAGAAGCATAACTATATGCTCGGTACAGAATGAAACCTGAGTGATTTTCTGTAAACATCTTAGGTATTATTCACATCGTTGTATCAATAAAAAACGCGCTGATATGTCAGCGCGTTTTTTTATATGCTCGAACAGCCAATGAAGTATTACTCATCCAATAATTTCGGTGGGTAAATACAATGCTGAGTATTACCTTTTAACAACAACAGTTGTTCTGCTATCAACGCTTTCTTCTGTATTTCTCCCTTCACAGCCATAAAGCCATCTTGGGATTGTGCTTGTACTTGCTTCAACATTGAATCTGACAATGTTGGCTGAAAAGCGACTTCAAGCTCTCGATTGTCACCACAGCGCATAAAACGATTGCCAGCCCATCGCCCCTGAATTAATGACTTACCTTGCTTATTTTGGTTTTTCACCAGATCAATCGCAGTATTGGCTTGAATCTTTAATTCAGTCAGTTGAGCATCAGATAATGGTAATACCGTATCTGCCACCGTATAGCGCTGGAATACAGCATTACCTTCAGTGTCGTAACGCACATGCATTGTGAACGACTTTAATCCATCGTCATGTAATTGCGTGCCTTGGCGTTTCATCTCGCGCAACTTGCCTTCTCGCCAACGATAATCAGATTGATATTGACTAGCATCGCCCACGATTAACACTTCTGATAATTGAACCGCGCGCTTTTGTCGGTGAGAGTACCAATAGAGTGATGTCGTATCGCCAGAGATTTCACCACCAGAGATAGTTTGAATAGGTGCGATAGGATTTTCAGGAACAGAACTAGCCACACAGCCAGTTAGAAGAAGGAAAGAAAACAGAGGAACTAAAAGCTTCATAAAAGAAAACACCGCCAGATAATATTACCTGGCGGAGTATAGATTACTTCAGTGCATCTTTCAGTGCTTTACCTGAAACAAATGCAGGAACATTTGCTGCTGCAATTTGAATTTCTTGACCAGTCTGTGGGTTACGACCAGTACGTGCTGCACGGTGATTTACTTTAAATGTACCAAAGCCAATTAGTTGAACTTGATCGCCTTCTTTAAGCGCGCCAGTAATGCCCTCAAGAGTTGATTCCAAAGCTAGCTTAGCTTGCGCTTTTGATAGATCTGCTTTTTCTGCGATCAGGTCAATTAGTTGAGTCTTGTTCATTTGGTTTCCCCTCTAAGGTTTATGTTCTTCAGACGCCACAACTCTAATTCAAAATAAGCCCGTGTGGCAAAGGTTTGTCAGCTATCATGTGGCTATATGCGGACTCTTTAACCATAAACTGAGCGCAAGTTCACAAAACATTACAAATCTCATTCGTGAAATAGTTGTATTTCTTCCTCTCAACACCGCTTAATATAGGTCTATCTATATTTATCACTGACAGGTTTGCATGATCCTCCTTACGATTTACATCACAATTGCTATTGGTGTTTCGTTTATTTGCTCGGTTTTAGAAGCGGTTTTACTTAGTATTTCGCCAACGTATATTGGTTCATTACGCCAGCAAAACCACCCTGCGGCACCGCGTTTAGCTGCCTTAAAAGAGAATATTGACCGTCCATTGGCATCTATTTTAACGCTAAATACGATTGCCCATACTGTGGGTGCAGCAACAGCAGGTGCCCAAGCAACGGTCGTATTTGGTAGTGAGTGGCTCGGTGTTTTTTCTGCCGTATTAACCTTCGGTATTCTGCTATTTTCTGAGATTATTCCAAAAACTCTCGGGGCAACCTACTGGCGTCAAATGGCACCGGTAGCGTCAACGATTCTTAATTGGATGGTGTGGGCATTAACCCCTTTTGTTTGGGTATCAGAGCAAATCACACGTCGCTTAGCTCATGGTCATGTGCAACCCAAATTACGCGATGAATTATCAGCAATGGCAATGTTAGCGAAAGAATCAGGTGAATTAGCAGAAGGTGAGTCTAAAATTCTGACGAATATACTGCAGTTCCGAGATGTGAGCGTGACCAAAATCATGACACCTCGCCCAGTTCTTTTCCGCGTTGAAGCTGAGCAGTCAATTAATACATTTTTATCAAAGCATAAAGAGAGCCCTTTTTCTCGCCCATTGGTATATAGCGAACAAAAAGACAATATTTTAGGTTTCGTTCATCGCCTAGAGTTATTTGCAGAAAGCCAAGCTGGTAATGGTAATAAAGAATTAGGTGCCATGATGCGCCCGCTCCCAGTTGTAATGAACAACATGAGCGTACCACAAGCATTTGAACGACTGATGATAGAACACTCCCAGCTTATTCTTGTGGTTGATGAATACGGTACCGTTCAGGGGCTAGTCACGCTAGAGGATATTTTTGAAAGCTTAGTGGGCGAAGAAATTGTCGATGAAGCCGATAAAAATACTGACATGCAGCAACTGGCCTACCAACGCTGGGAAAAATGGAAAGAACAGCACGGCGTGATTGAAAGTAAAGACGAGGAATAATTTCACACACATGCATTAACAATGCATACAGAAGGGACCGCTAGGGTCCCTTTTTTTATCCGTTAAGCATTCACGACAGCAGCTACAGGCTGCTTGATAATACGTGTCACTACCAAACCAGCCACCAGCATCACGATCGTAGGAACAATCCACCCTGCGTAATAATGATACAACGGCACATATTGCGTAAACCAAACATCCCATGTTTCCGGCATGCTACCTAGGATATGCGCGGCATCGAAACAACCAAAAATCAAGGCTATCGCCACCGTCATTAATACTGCAGCCGGTGCCACACGATGGCGCAGTGGCGCAATCATCAACAACGCAATGGCAATAGGATGCAACGCGACAACAACCGGTAACGTCACGGCCAATAACTGATCCAAGCCCACATTAGCAACTAAACCCGCCAAAATCATCGTTACCCACACACTACGACTGTACGACACTGAAGAGAAGGTACGGTTGTAAAACTCACTGCCCGCAGTAGTCACACCGATAGCGGTCGTTAAACAAGCCAATATCATCACTAAACCCAGTAACATGGTGCCGAACACACCAAAATGGTGATTGGTAAATGCCGTCAAGATCTCACCACCATTGGTGAAATCTGTACCTAAATCAGCACTGGTTGAACCGATGTAAGCCAGCGACATGTACACCGCAGCCATCGCAGTTGCATACATCACTGCTGCAATGAAGGTATATTTGGCAGTGGCTTTCGGACATTCCACCCCCATACTTTTGATCGCGCGGAAAATTACCCAACCAAACCCAATCGAGCCCAAAGCATCCATCGTCATGTAGCCTTGGGTCAGGCCTTCTGCCAACGCTCCATCAACATACGGACCTTTCGCCTGCATCACTTGACCTGCAGGAAACAAGAACGCAAAAGCTGCCATAACAGCTAAAATAGCCAATAAAATAGGGGTTAGCCATTTACCAATGGTGTCGACCAATTTCCCCGGAAACAATGAGAACAAGATCGTAATAACACAGAACGCGATTGAAAACGGCACCAACACGTCACCACCAATAAATGGTGCAAAGCTGAACTGATACGCCACCGTAATGGCACGGGGAATAACAAATACAGGTCCAATCACGATGAACACCATCACCCAAAAGCTAGTCGCGAGCGGACGAGGTAAAGCCGCTGTCAGGTTATCTGAACCTTTCACCAAAGCGACGATAATCAACGCCAACGCAGGCAGCCCCACCCCGGTTAACAGGAAACCCGTCATGCCCGATAGGAAATGTTCACCAGCTTGAAACCCCAAGAATGGCGGGAAGATCAAGTTCCCAGCCCCTAAATACATGGCAAAAGTCATGAATCCTAAGGCTGCGATATTGCGCCCGGTTAATACGTTGGTAGACATAATGTTCCTCGATACAGCTGTTTGTTTAAGCTTGGAGGAAACTAGGAGGGAGCTTGAATGTAGAATATTACCCTGCCAGCTTCTTCACAAGCCGACAGAAAAAAGATATAGCCTGTCAGCCCCGAATGAGTTTCAGAGAGAGTAAGAGGAGCACGCGAATACCAACAGCAAGGTAGCGGTTGTTATTTACGGTTTTCAAAAAAGCGGATGCTTTCATGCTCATTCCTACACGACAAGTAATGACGTAATTAATAGTTAAGATGACAAGGCAATGCCTCATCGATTACCTCCAGTTATAAACGCCTTTACGATCACAATTCAAGTAACAATATTAAATAAGTTGATTGGAACAAATAAGAACCAGCAACCAGTCGATTAAACTGCTTTTAATGTTACAGATTGGAATATTACACTTAACTAGCGATTAACAAGTTTGCACTAAGATGATTTCCCCGGCATGAATCATCTTTTATTGCGCTTTAATCCTTCTTTACCAGACGTAAAAAAGGAGCCATAAGGCTCCTTTTTTAAATATTGCTCAGTCACTCGTTCATGACTATCGTGGTTTACAGCGCAATACCAATGTTGCTGACTTGCTCATCACGTAATTCTTCACGTAAGCTTTTAATCAACTCGATATCACGTCGTTCAGCTTCTTTTAGTGCACGGAAAATAGCCCACTGGACATCCCATTCTTCACAAACGGCTTCGTTATCTTTTTGGTTTTCGTTTGTTATCTCAATACCCGTTTGAGCAAACTCAAGATCAGCAACCGTTTCTGCAGATAAGCTACTGATCTTTTCTAGTGTCTCAAGCATTAGATCTCGATCTAACATCGCATGCAGTAGATCAGCCAATGCAACACAAGCATCAATCGCAGGGTGTACCGCATAAAGATCATAATCAGCAGCACTTGGCACCAAGTCTTCTAATCTTTCTAGCTGACCTTCAAAGTTGATTTTGGCACTCTTAACCGTCAAGATTTCCCAAATACTGTCTACAATCACACGGTATTTTTGCGCTTCTGCAAATTTCGTTTCTTCACAAAATAAAGCAAAATTCGGGTACATACGCTCACACAGTGAGACCATAAAAGTAAGGTGTTGCCATGGTTCTAATTTTTCGACGCGAAGCTGAACAGGATTCTTAAGCATGGGATAATCTACGATAGTGATTTGCAAGGGAGTTTAATGCATAACTCGCCCGCACAAAAGGAAAAGCGATGAACAAAGTACTGATTGTATCTCGACAACAAGCGACCTATCGTCAATTAATCAAACAAGCACAATTACCAAGCTTGGAAATCACCGATGATCCCAAGCAAGCCTCGATAATATTAGCAGATCCTCCCAAGATCGCCCGGCAATTAGATGACTGCCCTGCACTACGCTGGCTGCAGTCCACCTTTGCGGGTATTGATGCACTAATTAAACCCGAGTTGCGTCAAGACTATCAATTGACCAACATTCGCGGGCATTTTGGTCAACTCATTGCAGAATATGTTATCGGATTAACACTTAATCACACACGTCATTTCAGCCTTTATCACGCGCAACAACACGCGGGTGTATGGCAGCCACAGCCTTATTGCTCTTTAACTAGCCAAACCATGGTGATATTAGGCACAGGTTCTATCGGTAGCCATTTAGCTCAGGTAGCAAGCACACTCGGCATTAAAGTAATAGGCGTTAATCGATCGGGTATATCCGATACAACTGCATTTGATCAGGTTTATTCTTTGTCCAACCTGACAAATGCACTGGCTATGGCGACAATTGTTGTTTCAACCTTACCTGCCACACTTAACACAGACCAACTGCTTAATGCGGGTACTTTAGCGCACTGTAATAACGTTTTACTGTTCAATGTAGGGCGTGGTAATGCATTGTGTGAGCATGGGTTATTGGGTGCGATAGATACAAACTCAGTTCAACATGCTTTTCTGGATGTTTTCAATCAAGAGCCACTCGCACAAAATCATCCCTTCTGGGAACATGATAAAATTACGGTTACGCCTCATATCGCTGCTGAAAGCTTTCCTGAACAAGTATTCGATATTTTTCGAGATAACTATTTACGTTTTATTGCCAATCAACCATTACATTGCAAAGTTGATTTTGACAAAGGATATTGAGGCTTACAGTATGGTGAAACATCTTGATAACATACTCGATCAGATACGACACTGCGAGATCTGCAAGGATCATCTTCTTGCAGGGCCACGCCCGATCATTCAAGCACATTCACAAGCGAAGCTGATGATCATTGGTCAAGCACCTGGTACCAAAGTGCATGAAACTGGCATTCCATGGAATGACCCAAGCGGTGAACGACTACGTCGCTGGCTCGATTTAGACTCAGAAACCTTCTATGACCCACAAAAAATCGCCATCATGCCGATGGGACTGTGCTACCCCGGAAAAGGAAAGTCGGGCGATTTACCGCCGCGACCAGAATGCGCACCACAGTGGCATCATCAGGTCTTACCCTTATTACCCAATATCGGCATGACATTAGTCATTGGGCAATACGCGCAAAACTATTATCTTAATAATAAGCCCAAGGCTCTCACTGAAACTGTGCGTGCTTGGCGTCAGTGGGCACCTCGGTATATTCCGATGCCGCACCCTTCACCACGCAATACACTGTGGTTAAAGAAGAACCCATGGTTTGAAGAAGATGTTGTGCCATACATCAGAGAGTATGTGCACCAACATTTAGATAAACAGCAGATAGAAGTAACAAATGATAAAAACTAAGCACAAAAAAACCCACGTAATAAGTCACGTGGGCTCTATCTCAAAACATTAAATATGCCGTATTACTTGTGATACGGCTTAGACAGCTCATGCACAGCATCAACGAACACACCTGCATTTTCAGGCGGCACATCTAAGTGAATACCATGGCCAAGGTTAAAGACGTGGCCTGTACCTTCATCACCGTAACCTTCAAGAATCGTCGCGACTTCTTGGCGAATACGCTCTGGTTGTGCATATAGAATCGATGGATCCATATTGCCTTGAAGGGCAACTTTGTCTCCTACTCGACGATTAGCATCAGCAATATTAATCGTCCAATCAAGACCGATTGCATCACAACCTGTTGCTGCAATTTGCTCTAACCACATGCCGCCATTTTTAGTGAATAGCGTAACAGGAACACGACGTCCATCGTTTTCGCGGATCAGACCATCAACAATTTTATGCATATAACGTAGCGAGAACTCGTTATAGTCACTCGGCGTTAGTACACCACCCCAAGTATCAAACACCATAACAGATTGCGCACCCGCTTTGATTTGCGCATTCAAGTATTCAACAACGCTATCTGCTAGCTTATCAAGAAGTAAATGTAGCGTTGCAGGTTCTGCATACATCATTTTCTTGATCTTAGTGAAGGCTTTAGAACTACCGCCTTCAACCATGTAAGTCGCTAAGGTCCATGGGCTACCAGAGAAGCCAATTAGTGGTACTTCACCTTGCAGATCTTTTCGGATTTGACGTACTGCATTCATTACATACTGCAATTCGCCTTCCGGATCAGGTAGACCGATCTTATCTACATCCGCTTTACAGGTAATCGGACGCTCAAATTTAGGCCCTTCACCCGCTTCAAAATACAAACCTAATCCCATAGCATCAGGAATAGTTAAAATATCGGAGAAGAGAATCGCAGCATCCAAAGGAAAACGACGTAGTGGTTGAAGCGTTACTTCACTCGCTAGTTCCGCGTTCTTACATAGCGACATAAAGTCACCAGCAACGCTACGTGTCGCACGGTATTCTGGCAAGTAACGGCCAGCCTGACGCATCATCCATACTGGTGTGCAATCTACCGGCTGCTTTAATAACGCACGTAGGTAGCGGTCATTCTTTAATTCGCTCATTCGAAACTCCATGGATAAATTCTGGGGCGTATTGTATCACTCATCGACTACAACAAAAGAGCCTGATTGTTAAGCCGATCATGTTTATTACAACAAATTTGAAACACTATTTTCGACTCAGTATGAAGTTTAAAACAAAGTCGACTCGTGAATAGTTATAATTAATGCATCGTGAATTCCACTCATCGAACCGAATCCCTTGTTTTAACGGTTCTTATATATGCTTAGTGCCTTTTATTAGATCAAGTGTCTCATCGATAAGCACTCGTGCAATCGTGCCTTTAGGAGCGATTGCAGGTAGCTCAGTCGCCTTTGCCCAAATCGCATCACTCAATTCTTCATAATCAGGTTTTAGCTCACCGCTTTCATAATCAGCTAAAAACGCCATCATAATGTTAGAAGGAAATGCCCAAGGCTGGCTCGAAAAATAGCGAATATTGTGCACCTGAATACCAGTCTCTTCTTCAACTTCCCGCGCAACACATTGCTCTAATGTTTCACCAGCCTCAACAAAACCGGCAATAACCGTATATATTCCTGATTTATGCCGAGGGTGCTGTGCCAATAATATTTGATCGTTTTTGCGCACAGCCACAATGATACAAGGCGATACTCGAGGGTACTGCGCATTACTACATTGTTGGCATACCATTGCAAATTGATCGCCCGCCAATACCGCCGCTCCACCACAAACAGAACAAAAGCTTTGTGTATGCAACATATGAGAAAGCTGAGTTGCCCTTCCGGCTAAATCAAACAACGTCTGATCGATACCTAATAATTCTCTTTGCGTATAAAAATCATCACTATGCGAACAATTATTGGCTTCTAGCCAGTAAACTGGGTGATCTAAATATTCACCAATTACTCGTGCTGAGTCGGTATTAAATGTTAATTCTGACTTTTCCAATAGTGGAATCGCATTATCTAATAGATATAATTTGCGATCATTTACCACACACCAATAAGCTAATTCTCGTTTATTTAACATCAATGTTACATCCATCCTTGCAGGGTACCGATTTTACTGGCAATCTAACTACATAACGGATTTTAAGTCCGTATAAAAAGGCTCTCTTTTTAAAGAGATTCATCAGTAATTGTACTGAGTCGCCTTTGTTTTGAAATACGTATTTTGTAATACCTATTTTTAACCAATATCGTCATAGTGCAAATAGATCATGAGGGTATGGTCATGTTAAGTAAATTTGAGCAAGTTCAACAACAGTGGGGCGGTACGAGTGATGTTATCGATCACTGGCTGGTGTCCCGGCAGCAATTACTGATCGACTACTGTAAATTGGCCGGTCTCCCACCCTTTGAAAGCAATATACGCCAATTACCTACCTCTTCACAGTTACAACTCTTTTGCCAACAAGTTGTCGATTATATTTCAGCAGGTCATTTCAAAATCTACGATATGGTCATGGAAAAGTGGAATACGGCAGGATATTCACCGACAGAAGATATTTCACGGCTTTACGCGAGCATCACTCAAACAACCGATCCGATTCTTAATTTCACCGATCGTTATAGCGATATCGCCGAAGAAAGTACGCTGACAGATTTAGACCAAGACCTATCTTCAATTGGTGAATTGCTAGAACTTCGATTTGGTCTTGAAGATAGCCTAATTGAGTTAATTAGCGAAAGCTTAGCGTGCCCACCAGGCGCTTAATCAAACTCTGCTCTAACAACTAAACACTAAGAAGCAGCTTATACGCTGTTTCTTGGCATGACTATTTACCACCAGCACTCATTTCCCCTTTCGCTGAAACACTGTGTACACCACTCCCTCAAGCAATAATGGCTCTATTTATCAATTTGCAAAATTATACCAATTCCATTAATTATCTGACCATTGAGAATACCAATGGGAGTCGAGTTCAAGGATAGTGTTTGATAGAAGAGTGGTTCTCTTTTGAAATCGCTACCCACAGCCAAAAACAAAAAAGGCACCCCGAAGGATGCCTTTTTTAGCTAACACTAAACAACAATGATTAATCGTCGCTTAGGCCCGCGTTAAGTAGTGCAGCTAGGTCTTGAGATGCTTGTTCAGCATCAACCTGAGGTGCTACTGGCTCTAGCTCAGCATTACGTTCGTTCTGACGGCGCTGGTGGTAAGAGAAACCTGTACCCGCTGGAATTAGACGACCAACGATTACGTTTTCTTTCAGACCACGTAACTCATCACGCTTACCAGAAACAGCTGCTTCTGTAAGTACGCGAGTTGTTTCCTGGAACGACGCAGCAGAGATAAACGACTCAGTTGCAAGCGATGCTTTCGTGATACCTAATAGGTCACGGCTGAATGTTACGATTTCTTTACCATCAGCTTCTAATTGACGGTTCGCAATATTCACGCGAGAGAACTCAACCTGTTCACCAGGTAGGAATTCTGAATCACCAGCCTTAACGATAGTAACCTTACGTAGCATCTGACGAATGATAGTCTCAATGTGCTTATCATTAATCTTAACGCCTTGTAGACGGTATACTTCCTGAACCTCGTTTACGATGTACTCAGCAACTGCGTGGACACCACGTAGACGCAAGATATCGTGCGGAGCTTCTGGACCATCTGCGATTACATCGCCACATTCAACTTTTTCGCCTTCGAATACGTTAAGCTGACGCCACTTGTGGATCATCTCTTCGTATGGTTGACCTTCACTTGGAGTGATGATCAAACGACGCTTACCTTTAGTTTCTTTACCGAAAGAAACAGCACCTGTGATTTCCGCTAGGATTGCAGGCTCTTTAGGCTTACGTGCTTCGAATAAGTCAGCAACTCGTGGTAGACCACCCGTGATATCTCGAGTACCGCCTGATTCCTGAGGAATACGCGATAAGATGTCACCGATGCCAACTAGAGCACTATCTTCAAGTTGAACAATCGCCTTACCAGGTAGGAAGTATTGAGCTGGCATATCAGTACCAGGGATCATTACATCGTTACCTTTGTCGTCAACTAGCTTAACCGTTGGACGCATATCTTTACCGGCACTAGTACGCTCTGCAGCGTCTAAAATAACGATTGAAGATAGACCTGTTAGATCATCAGTTTGACGAGAAACAGTTACACCATCGATAAAGTCAACGAACTGAACACGACCAGCCACTTCAGTGATGATTGGCATTGTGTGCGGGTCCCAGTTAGCTACAGTATCACCCTGTACTACTGAATCGCCGTCACCTTTGCTCAAAATCGAACCATAAGGAAGCTTGTAGCTTTCTTTAGTACGACCGAATTCATCAATGATTGTCATTACTGACGCACGAGAAGTAATTACTAGCTTGCTTTCGCTGTTAGTAACGAACTTCGCATTGTGAAGACGCATTGAACCAGTGCTCTTAACCTGGATGTTGTTTTCTGCTGCTGCACGAGATGCCGCACCACCGATGTGGAACGTACGCATCGTTAGCTGTGTACCTGGTTCACCGATTGACTGTGCAGCGACAACGCCAACTGCTTCACCAGTGTTAATCAAGTGACCACGGGCTAGATCGCGACCGTAACAGAACTTACAACAACCGAAGTCATTCTCACACGTTACTACTGAACGTACTTTAACTTGGTCAACTGAGTTGTCTTCCAGAATGTCACACCACTTCTCATCAAGAAGCGTGTTACGTGGAGCAAGAACTTCATCAGTACCAGGCTTAAGAACATCTTCAGCAACAACACGACCAAGAACTCGATCACCAAGTTGCTCTTTAACATCACCACCCTCGATAAGAGGAGTCATGGTGATACCAGCGTGCGTACCACAATCATCAGCAGTGATTACAACATCTTGTGCAACATCTACTAGACGACGTGTTAGGTAACCGGAGTTAGCAGTCTTAAGTGCCGTATCCGCAAGACCCTTACGAGCACCGTGAGTAGAGATGAAGTACTGTAGTACGTTCAGACCTTCACGGAAGTTCGCTGTGATCGGTGTTTCGATGATTGAGCCATCTGGCTTAGCCATCAAACCACGCATACCTGCTAGCTGACGAATCTGTGCTGCAGAACCACGAGCACCAGAATCGGCCATCATGTATACGCTGTTAAACGATTTCTGCTGCTCTTCTTTACCGTCACGGTTAATAACAGTATCGAAAGACAAGTTATCCATCATCGCTTTAGCAACTTGCTCATTGGCAGTTGCCCAGATATCGATAACTTTGTTGTAACGTTCGCCGGCAGTTACAAGACCAGATTGGAACTGCTCTTGAATTTCTGCAACTTCTGCTTCCGCTTCTGCAATCTTGGTGTACTTCGCGTCAGGAATCAACATGTCGTCGATACCAACAGAAACACCAGAAAGCGCTGCGTATGCAAAACCTGTGTACATAATTTGGTCAGCAAAGACTACTGTCTCTTTCATGCCCAATTTACGGTAACACGTGTTCAATAGGGTAGAGATTTGCTTCTTACCTAGTGCTTCAGTGTTTACAAGGCTGTACGGAAGACCTTTAGGAACGATCTGCCATAAAATTGCACGGCCAACAGTTGTATCTACTAGCGCTGTTTCTGAAGACAAGTTGCCTTGCTCATCATAAGCGTGCTCAGTAATACGAACTTTAACGCGAGCATGTAGCTCTGCATTCTTAGTACGGTAAGCTTTCTCTGCTTCTGCAGGTCCAGCTAGGTACATGCCTTCACCCTTCGCGTTGATTTTCTCACGCGTCATGTAGTAAAGACCCAATACAACATCCTGAGAAGGTACGATGATTGGATCACCGGACGCTGGAGATAGGATGTTATTGGTAGACATCATTAGTGCACGAGCTTCAAGCTGTGCTTCCAGAGTTAGAGGTACGTGTACCGCCATCTGGTCACCATCGAAGTCGGCGTTATATGCCGCACACACTAGTGGGTGAAGCTGAATCGCTTTACCTTCGATTAGTACTGGTTCAAATGCCTGAATACCCAAACGGTGCAATGTTGGTGCACGGTTTAGCATTACTGGGTGTTCGCGAATCACTTCGTCTAGAATATCCCAAACAACAGCTTCTTCACGCTCAACCATCTTCTTAGCAGCTTTGATTGTAGTCGCAAGACCACGAGCTTCTAGCTTACCGTAGATGAATGGTTTAAATAGCTCTAGTGCCATCTTCTTAGGAAGACCACACTGATGCAAACGCAGGTATGGACCTACGGTGATAACAGAACGACCAGAGTAGTCAACACGCTTACCAAGAAGGTTCTGACGGAAACGACCCTGCTTACCTTTGATCATATCAGCCAAAGATTTCAGAGGACGCTTGTTAGAGCCAGTGATAGCGCGGCCACGACGACCATTATCAAGCAATGCATCAACAGATTCCTGAAGCATACGCTTTTCGTTACGTACGATAATATCAGGTGCTGCTAGATCCAGTAGACGCTTAAGACGGTTGTTACGGTTAATTACGCGACGGTACAGATCATTCAGATCTGAAGTAGCGAAACGACCACCATCTAGCGGTACCAACGGACGTAGATCCGGCGGTAGAACTGGTAGTACAGACAGGATCATCCACTCTGGGTTGTTTCCTGAAAGTAAGAATGCTTCTACAAGCTTAAGACGCTTGGTTAGTTTTTTACGCTTGGTTTCAGAATTAGTTTCTTCTAATTCTTCACGCATAAGATCGATTTCAGCATTTAGGTCCATATTGGCCAATAGTGCTTTAACCGCTTCTGCGCCCATCTTAGCGTCAAATTCGTCGCCCCACTCTTCAAGTGCATCCAAGTACTGCTCTTCTGAAAGCAGCTGGCTACGCTCAAGGTTGGTCATACCTGGTTCAATTACTACGTAAGATTCGAAGTAAAGTACACGCTCTATATCACGTAGAGGCATGTCCATTAACAGACCGATACGAGATGGCAGTGATTTTAAGAACCAGATGTGTGCAACTGGTGAAGCAAGCTCAATGTGACCCATACGCTCACGGCGTACTTTAGTCTGAGTAACTTCAACACCACATTTTTCACAAATAACACCACGGTGCTTTAGGCGTTTGTATTTGCCACAAAGACATTCGTAGTCTTTTACCGGGCCAAAAATACGTGCACAGAAAAGACCGTCACGTTCAGGCTTAAAGGTACGGTAGTTGATGGTTTCTGGCTTTTTAACTTCACCAAAAGACCATGAACGAATCATGTCAGGTGAAGCAAGACCGATTTTGATAGCATCAAATTCTTCGGTCTTATGTTGCGCTTTCAGAAACTTAAGTAAGTCTTTCACATTCGGCTCCTGTGAGGAGTTGACCCATAAAGGCGCCAGTCTGCTGGCGCCTTCATATTCATACCGGAGTAACTAATAAAACTGGCATAACCAAGTCTTATTCGTCTTCCAGCTCGATGTTGATACCCAACGAGCGGATTTCTTTCAACAATACGTTGAACGATTCCGGCATACCAGGTTCCATACGATGATCTCCGTCGACGATGTTTTTGTACATCTTCGTACGGCCATTAACGTCATCTGACTTAACAGTTAGCATTTCTTGAAGAGTATATGCAGCACCGTATGCTTCAAGTGCCCACACTTCCATCTCACCGAAACGCTGACCACCGAACTGAGCTTTACCACCCAGCGGCTGCTGAGTAACAAGGCTGTAAGAACCGGTAGAACGGGCGTGCATCTTGTCATCAACCAAGTGGTTCAGTTTCAGCATGTACATGTAACCAACGGTTACAGGGCGCTCAAACATATCACCGGTACGACCGTCAAACATCTTCAGCTGACCAGATTCTGGCAAGTCACCAAGCTTCAACAGTTCTTTAATCGATGATTCTGGAGCACCATCAAATACTGGAGTCGCAATCGGTAGACCGTCACGCAGGTTCTGGATCAACGTATGTACTTGAGCATCAGATAAAGCAGCAATATCTACAGTCTGGCGAGTATCACCTAGATCGTAAACTTTCTGTAGGAAGTTACGGAACTTATGTAACTCCTGCTGTTGCTTCAACATCTCGTTAAGCTTGTCACCGATACCTTTCGCTGCAAGACCCATGTGAGTCTCCAGAATCTGGCCGATGTTCATACGAGATGGTACACCCAATGGGTTCAGTACGATTTCAACAGTCTGACCTTTTTCATCGTATGGCATGTCTTCAACAGGACAAATCTTAGAGATTACACCCTTGTTACCATGACGACCCGCCATCTTATCACCAGGTTGAATGCGACGTTTAACAGCTAGGTAAACCTTAACAATCTTAAGGACACCAGGCGCTAAATCATCACCCTGAGTAATTTTACGACGCTTAGTTTCAAACTTCTTATCGAACTCAGCTTTTAACTCGTCATACTGTTCAGCTAGTTGTTCTAGTTGATTCTGTAGTGACTCATCATCAAGCGTAAGTGCGAATAGACGCTCGCGGTCCATTGAAGCAATTTTCTCTTCACTGTAGCCGATAGAAAGTAGAAGCGTACGAACACGAGCAAGAAGACCACCCTCAAGGATCTGGAATTCTTCTGTGATATCTTTCTTCGCTTCTTTAAGCTGCATCTCTTCAATTTCAAGAGCACGCTTATCTTTTTCTACGCCATCGCGAGTAAATACTTGAACATCGATGATCGTACCAGACACGCTGTTTGGTACACGTAAAGACGAATCTTTAACGTCAGATGCTTTTTCACCGAAGATTGCACGTAGCAGTTTTTCTTCTGGAGTAAGCTGAGTTTCACCCTTAGGTGTCACTTTACCTACCAGAATGTCGCCACCTTTAACTTCAGCGCCGATGTAAACGATACCTGATTCATCCAGCTTAGAAAGCGCAGCTTCACCCACATTCGGGATATCAGCAGTGATTTCTTCAGAACCTAGTTTCGTGTCACGCGCCACACAAGAAAGCTCTTGAATGTGGATTGTTGTCAAGCGATCTTGCTGTACAACACGCTCAGAAACTAAGATGGAATCCTCAAAGTTATAACCATTCCAAGGCATGAACGCGATACGAATGTTCTGGCCAAGAGCAAGTTCACCCAGATCGGTCGAAGGACCATCTGCAAGCACGTCACCACGAGATACTGGCTCACCTGGCATCACTGTTGGACGCTGGTTAATACAAGTATTCTGGTTAGAACGGGTGTACTTCGTTAGGTTATAAATATCGATACCAGCTTCGCCTGGTACTAGCTCGTCTTCGTTAACTTTAACAACGATACGAGAAGCATCTACAGACTGAACTTGACCGCCACGCTTAGCTACAGCTGTTACGCCGGAGTCAACCGCTACAGAACGTTCAATACCTGTACCAACTAACGGCTTATCAGCACGTAATGTTGGAACAGCCTGACGTTGCATGTTTGCACCCATAAGTGCACGGTTAGCATCATCGTGCTCTAGGAACGGGATTAGGGATGCCGCCACAGATACAACCTGGTTGGTTGCAACGTCCATGTATTGAACGTGGTCGCGTGGGTGCAAACCTGAATCGCCTTTCTGACGAGCAGTGATTAGTTCATCGCTAAAGCTACCATCAGTTTCTAGCGCAGCATTCGCCTGAGCGATAACATACTGGCCTTCTTCGATAGCAGACAGGTAATCGATTTGGTCGGTAACTTTACCATCAACTACTTTACGGTATGGAGTTTCCAAGAAACCGTAAGAGTTACAACGCGCAAATACAGATAGCGAGTTGATTAGACCGATGTTTGGACCTTCTGGCGTTTCGATAGGACATAGACGACCGTAGTGAGTCGCGTGTACATCTCGAACTTCAAAGCCAGCACGTTCACGAGTCAGACCACCTGGACCAAGCGCCGAAATACGACGTTTGTGAGTAACTTCTGATAGTGGGTTGTTCTGGTCCATAAACTGAGACAATTGAGAAGAACCGAAGAACTCCTTAACTGCAGCAGAAATTGGCTTAGCATTGATCAGGTCTTGAGGCATGATTGCATCAAGATCGCCTAAACTTAGACGCTCTTTAACTGCACGCTCAACACGAACTAGACCAACACGGAACTGGTTCTCAGCCATTTCACCAACTGAACGGATACGACGGTTACCAAGGTGGTCGATATCATCAACTTCACCACGGCCGTTACGGATCTCGATAAGCTTCTTCATCACTTCGATAATATCGCTGTGATCAAGAATGCCTGAGCCAGTTGTTTCTTCACGAAGAAGAGAGCTGTTAAACTTCATACGGCCAACAGCTGATAAGTCATAGCGATCTTCAGAGAAGAATAGGCTATTAAACAATTGCTCAGCTGCTTCACGTGTAGGTGGCTCACCAGGGCGCATCATACGGTAGATTTCTACTAACGCACTTAGACGATCTGTTGTGCTATCAACACGTAGCGTCTCAGACATATATGGTCCGTAATCTAGATCGTTCGTAAATAGAACTTCAATAGATTTGTGACCAGCCTGAGAAAGCAATGCTAATGTTTCCAGGCTTAATTCCTGGTTAGCAGCTGCAATTAGCTCGCCGGTTTCTTCATTCACGTAATCACGTGAAGAGATCTTACCCACGATGTATTCAACAGGTACTTCGATGTGATCAACGCCGTCTTTGCCTAATTGGCGAATATGACGAGCAGTGATACGACGACCTTGTTCAACGTACACTTTACCGTTAGCTTCAATATCAAAGCTTGCAGTTTCACCACGAAGACGTTCAGGCACTAGTTCCATGACTAATGACTTACCTTGAACTTCGAAAGAAACTTTATCGAAGAACATATCAAGGATTTGTTCTGTGGTGTAATCAAGTGCACGTAAAATTACAGAAGCTGCTAGCTTACGACGACGGTCGATACGTACGAATACGTTATCCTTAGGATCAAATTCGAAATCCAACCATGAACCACGGTATGGGATTACGCGTGCATTATAAAGCACTTTACCTGAGGAGTGGGTCTTACCCTTATCGCTGTCGAAGAAGACACCCGGGCTACGGTGCAGCTGGGATACGATAACTCTCTCGGTACCGTTAATAACGAAAGTACCGTTATTTGTCATGAGCGGAATTTCGCCCATGTATACTTCTTGTTCTTTAATGTCTTTTACGGTGCCTGCTGGTGCGTCTTTGTCATACATGACAAGACGTAGCTTCACACGTAACGGTGCGGAGTAAGTTACGCCACGAATTTGACATTCTTTAACATCGAAGACCGGCTCACCGAGACGATAGCTAACGTATTGCAGCTCGGAATTGCCATTATAGCTCTGAATTGGAAAAACAGAACGAAAGGCAGCTTCTAGACCGTAATGCCCTTCTGGATCCTGCTCGATGAACTTTTGAAAAGAATCAAGCTGGATCGACAGCAAGTATGGAGCATCCAAAACGCGCGGACGCTTACCAAAATCCTTACGGATACGCTTTTTCTCGGTATAAGAGTAAACCATAGGTTCCTCAGATCGCTGATAAGTGATCCAAACTGTCCAACTAAGGGACAGTGACTAATAACACTGTTTATTGTAGGAACAGTTTTGAAGAATCAAAAACTGTTTTTTGCACGAATAATGGTTACAAAACAATGTGAAAATTACCATTATCCTACAGCGCAAAAAGGCCGGAGGCAATTCAGCCTCCAGCCATTAGCCTTTTCAGGCTAAGAAATTAAGTAATAATTACTTAATTTCAACAGAAGCGCCAACTTCTTCTAGCTGAGCTTTAAGAGCTTCAGCTTCAGCTTTGTCAACACCTTCTTTAAGAGGTGCTGGAGCGCCGTCAACTACTGCTTTAGCTTCTTTAAGGCCAAGACCAGTTGCGCCACGTACAGCTTTGATAACTTGTACTTTCTGTGCGCCAACAGCTGTTAGGATAACGTCAAACTCAGTTTGCTCTTCAGCAGCTTCAGCAGAAGCACCGCCAGCAACTACTGCAGCAGCAGCAGTAACACCGAATTTTTCTTCCATAGCTTCGATAAGCTCAACAACTTGCATTACAGACATTTCTGCAACTGCGTCTAGGATTTGCTCGTTTGTGATAGACATAACAATTCTCTTTGAAATCAACAATTAATTTAATATAGCGTTCAGATAAAACAAGGACAATTAAGCCGCTGCTTCTTCTTTCTGATCGCGTACAGCTGCGATAGTACGTACCAGCTTGCCAGCTGAAGCTTCTTTCATGCACATCATTAGGCGTGCAATAGCTTCGTCGTAAGTTGGTAGTGTCGCAAGAACTTCTGCGTCAACAACAGCGCCTTCGAATGCGGCTGCTTTGAACTCGAAATCTTTATTCTCTTTAGCGAAATCTTTAAAAAGACGCGCTGCAGCACCTGGGTGCTCATTAGAGAAACCGATTAGTGAAGGACCAACAAAAACGTCTTTTAGACATTCAAAATCAGTACCTTCAACTGCGCGGCGTGCTAGTGTGTTACGAACAACTTTCAGGTAAACGCCGTTTTCACGAGCTTGTTTACGAAGAGAAGTCATCGCACCAACTGCAACACCACGAGAGTCAGCAACAACTGCAGACAGGGCACCATTGGCAGCTTCGTTGACTTCAGCAACAATTGCTTTTTTGTCTTGAAGATTTAATGCCATTGGATATAGCTCCTGGATTTTTTTTGCTGGGTTGCCCCAGTCATTACACCACTCACTGTCAGTATGACAGGAGAGACTTACGGCGCAGATCCAAGATAGATAAAATCAATCATGTTCTGGCACCGTCTACGTAGGTAAAGATTAAGTTTCGAAAAACACCTACGGTCTTTGACGAAGGCTAATTAACGAGTAATCAACCTCAGCCATGAATTTGTGAACGCCAAATTATACACTAACCTGACAGTTCTGCAAATCAGTTTTAAAGGCTCGTTTCCAGAGTATTCTGGTCTAACGAAACACCTGCACCCATAGTGGTAGAGATGCTTACTTTCTTGATGAAAACACCTTTAGCTGAAGAAGGTTTAGCTTTCTTCAGAGCAACTAGAAGAGATTCTAAGTTCTCTTTTAGTTGAGCAGCATCAAAGTCCACTTTACCGATAGTAGTGTGGATGATGCCGTTTTTGTCGTTACGGTAACGAACCTGACCAGCTTTAGCATTTTTAACTGCTTGAGCAACGTTAGGAGTTACAGTACCAACCTTAGGGTTTGGCATAAGACCGCGAGGACCAAGGATAGTACCTAGTTGACCAACAACGCGCATTGCATCAGGAGATGCGATAACAACGTCAAAGTCCATGATACCTTTCTTAACTTGATCAGCAAGGTCGTCCATACCGATTAGGTCAGCGCCAGCTTCTTTAGCAGCTTCTGCGTTAGCACCTTGAGTGAACACAGCAACACGGATTTCACGACCAGTACCGTGTGGTAGCACTGTAGCGCCACGAACGTTTTGATCTGATTTACGTGCATCAATGCCAAGGTTAACAGCAACGTCAACGCTTTCTACGAATTTAGCAGTAGCTAGTTCTTTAAGAAGAGCAACAGCTTCGTTGATGTCGTAAGATTTAGTCGCATCAACTTTGTCACGAATTACGCGCATGCGCTTAGTAATTTTAGCCATTTTCTTAACCCTCTACCACTAGGCCCATTGAACGAGCAGTACCAGCAATCGAACGCTTCATAGCTTCGATGTCAGCACCAGTCATATCAGCTGCTTTAGTTTCAGCAATTTCCTGAACCTGAGCGTCAGTAATAGTACCAACTTTCTCAGTGTTAGGACGGCCAGAACCAGACTTAACGCCAGCAGCTTTCTTAAGAAGAACTGCAGCAGGTGGAGTCTTAGTGATGAACGTGAAAGAACGGTCACTGTAAACTGTGATAACTACAGGAGTCGGAAGACCCTTCTCAACAGAATCTGTACGTGCGTTAAACGCTTTACAGAATTCCATGATGTTAACACCGTGTTGACCTAGAGCAGGACCAACTGGTGGACTTGGGTTTGCTGCACCAGCTGCAACTTGCAGCTTGATGTATGCTTCTACTTTTTTAGCCATTGCTATATACCTAAATTTGGGTTCAAACGTCTATTTTCAAGAAATAGACTCCCCGTCTAACGAAAGGGCGCGAAATTATAGTCTAATCTCATGCCCATGACAATCAAAACTGATTATAAAACGATCAGTTCTTTTCTACTTGACCAAATTCCAATTCAACAGGCGTTGCACGACCGAAAATAGAAACAGAAACCTTAACACGGCTCTTATCATAATCGACATGCTCAACAACACCGTTGAAGTCTGCAAATGGGCCATCAGTAACACGAACCACTTCACCTGGTTCGAAGACTGTTTTATGGACTGGAGACTCACTCGCCTGCTGAAGACGATTAAGAATCGCATCCGCCTCTTTATCAGAGATAGGAGCAGGACGGTCAGATGTACCGCCAATGAACCCCATTACACGAGGAATACTACGTACTAGGTGCCATGTTTCATCATTCATCACCATTTGTACAAGCACATAGCCAGGGAAGAACTTACGCTCACTCTTCCTACGCTGGCCAGCACGCATTTCAACCACTTCCTCGGTTGGTACTAGTACCTCGTCAAAATAGTCTTCCATACTATGCATTTTGATGTGCTCGCGTAGTGATTGTGCTACTCGGCCTTCAAAACCAGAGAAAGCTTGCACTACATACCATCGTTTTTTTGGAGCTTCGCTCATGAACTCTTACCTCATACACCGGTAACTAGGCGGACTAAACGGACCATAATGCCGTCGATGCCCCACAGGGCTAAAGCCATAACAACAGTGACGGCTAAAACAATAAAGGTTGTCTGCGTAGCTTCCTGCCGAGTTGGCCATACCACTTTGCGGACTTCCATGCGCGATTCACGAGCAAACGTAATCGCGGTTTTACCTTTCGCTGTAAATATGGCGATACCAGCAGCAGCAGCGACAAGAATCACTACTGATGCAGCACGCAATACTACAGAAACATCACTGTACAGGTAATTACCAACCACAGCGGCAGCTAACAAAGCAAATACAGTGACCCATTTAAGGCCATCCATACTGCTAGGGCTGTTTTGGTTTTCGGCATTCGCTTTCATACAACCAACCTGTAACTAGTCTCAATATAGACGAAAACAACCCCGCTATTGCGAGGTCCTAAATGAAGGAAAGGACTAAGCCTTTAATGACATTGATAAAAACTTCATTACTACGAACATTTATTCTACGCATTATGACCAAAAAATATGCTCATCAAAATTTAAGCGCAGAAAAAGGGCATCAAATGATGCCCTTTTTGGTACCGTGTCGTCAAATCTTATTCAAAGATCTTAGCAACAACACCTGCACCAACTGTACGACCACCTTCACGGATCGCAAAGCGCAGACCTTCGTCCATCGCGATAGGCGCGATTAACGTAACTTTCATCTGAATGTTATCACCAGGCATTACCATTTCAACGCCTTCAGGCAATTCGATAGTACCCGTTACATCAGTTGTACGGAAGTAGAACTGTGGACGGTAACCTTTAAAGAAAGGAGTATGACGACCACCTTCATCTTTAGACAGAACATAAATTTCTGACTCAAAAGTAGTGTGCGGAGTGATTGAACCAGGCTTAGCAAGAACTTGACCACGTTCAACTTCATCACGCTTAGTACCACGTAGAAGAACACCAACGTTCTCACCAGCACGGCCTTCGTCAAGAAGCTTACGGAACATTTCAACACCAGTACATGTAGTAGTGATAGTCTCTTTGATACCGATGATAGCAACTTCTTCACCAACACGTACAACACCTTGCTCAACACGACCAGTTACAACAGTACCACGGCCTTGAATTGAGAAAACATCTTCGATTGGAAGGATGAATGGAAGATCGATTGCACGCTCTGGCTCTGGGATGTAGTTATCTAGAGCTTCAGCTAGTTCAACGATTTTCTCTTCCCACTGAGCTTCACCGTTAAGTGCGCCAAGTGCAGAACCCATGATTACTGGGCAATCATCGCCTGGGAAATCGTATTCAGAAAGAAGTTCACGAACTTCCATTTCTACTAGTTCTAGTAGCTCTTCATCATCAACCATGTCACATTTGTTCATGAATACAATGATGTAAGGAATACCAACCTGACGACCAAGAAGGATGTGCTCACGTGTTTGTGGCATAGGACCATCAGTTGCAGCAACAACTAGGATACCACCATCCATTTGAGCAGCACCAGTGATCATGTTTTTAACATAATCGGCGTGTCCAGGACAGTCAACGTGTGCGTAGTGACGAGTAGGAGTATCGTATTCTACGTGAGAAGTAGAGATTGTGATACCGCGCTCGCGCTCTTCTGGAGCGTTATCGATAGAAGCGAAGTCTTTTGCATCACCACCGTACACTTTTGCAAGTGTAGTACAGATAGCAGCAGTTAGAGTTGTTTTACCGTGATCGACGTGGCCGATTGTACCAACGTTAACATGCGGTTTTAGACGTTCAAATTTTTCTTTAGACATGGATAGTCCCTCTAGACACGGCATTAGGTGGCATTACGACCACACAACCAAACATAGGTTTGTAGAGTATATATCAAATGATTTGAGAGCGACTTGGAGAGAGTGGTGCTAATAGGCGGAGTCGAACCGCCGACCTCACCCTTACCAAGGGTGCGCTCTACCAACTGAGCTATATCAGCGCACAAGAAGTATGGAGCGTGCAGCGGGAATCGAACCCGCATCATCAGCTTGGAAGGCTGAGGTAATAGCCATTATACGATGCACGCAAAACTCATCACTCGAAGAGCGGTCAAACTGCTTGAAAATGGTGGAGGGGGAAGGATTCGAACCTTCGAAGGCAGAGCCGTCAGATTTACAATCTGATCCCTTTGGCCACTCGGGAACCCCTCCAGGGGTATTACAAAAAATACTGGTGCCGACTACCGGAGTCGAACTGGTGACCTACTGATTACAAGTCAGTTGCTCTACCTACTGAGCTAAGTCGGCTTTAGTGCTGCGCATTTTAGTGAATGATCTATAGGCTTGCAATACCTTTAAGACCATTTTTTAAATTTTTCTAACGGTTTTATGTTACAGACTTAACGACATTTGGCGTATAAGGCTAAACCTTCGAGCACCAGCTCTGAGCAATGTTGATAATGTCTCGACCATTGAACTGGGAGATGGCGCATACCTCCACCACACAAAATCACTTGAGGCTCTTCGCCCAATTTATCTTTTGCCTGCTTAAAACCATATTCGATTAAACCAATTAATGCCGCGCGACAGCCATTTTTTAAACCATCAGCGGTATTATCAGAAAATGTTATACACTCTCCGTGCTCACGGTCAGAAAAAACTTTACAGGTATTTTCTAGTACTGACTGCATCATAAGTTGGTAACCAGGCGCAATCCAACCACCTAAATGTTTGCCATCTTCAGCTAACACATCGAACGTTAAAGCCGTACCAATATCCACAATCACTGTTGGTTTCTTAAATTTTTGCCGAATGGCAACTAAAGTTAACCATCGATCAACCCCAAGATATTGATATTCAGAATACGCATTTTTAACGCCAAAATCTTTTCGTAATGTTTTCACCTGCATTACAGGGATATTGGCCATCTGAGCAATACGTTGAATTGAATTATCAACCTCAACAGGCCCAACACTAGCGAACACTATTCGATGAATTCCTTTCTCTAGCAGTGGTTCAAGTACCATTTCTAATTTACGGCTAGGATAACGACCCAACAGTTCAAACTTTCCAGATTCAAATAATTGGGCAACTTTAACGTAGGTATTGCCGGCTTCAATCAATAATTGCATCAACAACCTCTAAGGCTGATTTCACCACCGATATAAGGTTCAATCCCTGATTCGGTTTCAAGTAATAAGGCACCCTGCTTATCAATTCCACGAGCAATCCCTTCGATTACACGTTGGCCAATTAATAATTTAACAGGGCGATTCAAAAAGTTATCTATTCTATTCCAACGTTCAACAAAGCCATCTAATCCGACTTGTTCATAAGTTATTAATGTCTTTTGTAAACTATCAATAAGTTCAGCAGCTAAATGATTTCGCTCAGGCAGTTTATCGCAAGCTTGCGACAGATTTGTCCAAGCCTGTCCAATATCACTCCCTTCCGTATCCGGCATATTGATATTCAAACCCATCCCTATGACAAGGTGAGCAGCATCGCCAGCCTGACCAGTCATCTCAACTAAGATCCCTGCCAGCTTTTTATCTCTATAATAGAGATCATTAGGCCATTTCACTCTAACTTCATCAGCACCGAGTGATTGTAATGTTTCAGCAATAGCGACACCAACAACGAGACTCAAGCCCATAGCAGCCGCCATACCAGCATCTAGACGCCAATACATAGATAAATAAAGGTTGCTACCAAACGGTGACAGCCATTGTCGTCCACGACGCCCCCTACCTGCCTGCTGATATTCCGCCAAGCAAACAGCACCCTTAGGTAAAAGCCCAAAGCGATCTAGTAAATACTGATTAGTCGAGTCAATTATGGGAATTAACTCTAACTGCGGACACTTTACCTGAGACAAAATCTTATCGCAATCCAGTAACTCTATCGGAGTAGATATACAATACCCCTTCCCCTGAATACGAAATAGGTCTAACCCCCAAAGCTGTAACACTTTGATATGCTTACTTATGGCAGACCTTGAAATACCCAGAGACTCACCAAGAGCCTCTCCGGAATGGAATTGACCATCAGCCAATAGCTTTATTAATGCTAACCGCGTGGCATGTTCTTTCATGCTAACACCTCAGACAACGTCGTTTCTTTTGACGCCCCCATAAAGCGCACTTCATGTTCGAGCAACACCCCAAATTTATCATTAACTGCGTTAACAACGTGTTGGGCCAGTAACAATACATCTCTAGCGGTAGCATTTCCCGTATTTACTAACACAAGAGCCTGCTGTTCATGCACTTTTGCACCACCAATCTGCATACCTTTCAAATCACACTGATCAATCAACCAGCCAGCCGCTAGTTTATATTCAAGATTTGAAACTTTATAGTTTGGCATTTGAGGGTATTGATACAACAATGCATCTTTAATTGATTGCGTTATCACTGGGTTTTTAAAAAAACTCCCAGCATTCCCCAACGCTTGTGGATCGGGTAATTTCGACTGTCTAATTCTGCAAACAGCATTAAAAACATCAATTGCAGCAACCGTTGTCTTGTTAAGCTCAGCTAAGGGACCATAGGTTGTTTTAGGCTCCCATTCCTTTTTCAAAATAAAGCCGACCGCAACGATGATATGGGTTTCTTTTAATTCATGCTTAAAAATTGAATCTCGATAACCAAATTGACACTCTTTACGACTCAACCTTGATACTTCACCAGAATCAATATTTAAAATATCGACATATTGACAAATATCTTGCAGCTCTACGCCATAAGCACCAATATTTTGAATCGGAGAGGACCCAACACAACCAGGTATCAGGGCAAGGTTTTCTAGTCCTGGCATATTATGTTCAATGGTCCATTGAACGAAGCCATGCCAGTCTTCCCCTGCCCCTACGTGTAATAAATAACTCTCTGCAGTCTCGTTAACCGTTATTCCTTTAATACGATTAAGTACAACAACACCAGAAAAATCATCACAAAAAAGTAGGTTACTGCCCTTACCTAAAACTAATTTAGGCAATGTCTGATATTGCTTATTACGCCAAATCAACAATAAATCGTCAACTGACTCAGCCTCAATAAGTGCATAAGCTTGTGACTCTATACCAAAGGTGTGAAAAGCAGCCAACGATGTTTCTTGTAAAATTCTCATGCTAATATCGAACCATACCTTTTATACTCATCGCAATATTTTACCCGATTCATACTAACTACGCAGTGTTTTCCCATGACTAAGCTTAGATTTCACCATTTAGAACCTCTTCGTTTTCCACTAGTAAACCGTTTATATAAAAGCTACTACCCCGCAGGAAAAGCAAAAAAAGACGAAATAATATGGGTTGGAGATAATGAGAAAGGTATAATTTGCGTCGTTAGGTTTAAGCAATTTGATAACATTCAGTTATTAACAGGAATGCTTGTTCATCCTGATTTTCGAGAACAAGGGCTTGCTAAAGATTTGTTAGCAGCAACGAAAACGCAAATAAATTGTAAGCCTTGTTACTGTTTTGCATTTCGTGAATTAATCCCACTTTATTCAAACGCTAACTTCCATTTGGTCGACAAAATCGAGTTACCTGAAGTACTTTCTAACCGATTAATACGTTATATTAGCAGTGGGAAAGACCTTGTCGCGATGCGTTATGAAGCTTAATTCAGCACATTTTAAGATACTCGTGACATAAGCTAACAATGGGATACATTGACATCAGAAATTTTCTGGTATAATCCCGCTCTTATTTAACAGGTTTATCTACCGTAAGTCGCGCAAACGAGGCAATAATGGATTCAGCTATTACAAATAGGCAGCGTATTGAACAGCTGCCATGTATTGCTCACAAGCCAGAAGAATTGGAAACACTTTTAGATGCTGGTTCATTCAGAGAGCGCCTTCATACTGAAATAATGCAGGCAAAGCACCGTATTTATCTAGTTGCTTTATATTTGCAAGATGATGAAGCAGGTAGAGCAATTCTGACATCATTATATGAAGCAAAACAGCTCAACCCTAATCTAGATATCAAAGTACTGGTTGATTGGCATCGTGCACAACGAGGACTAATTGGGGCCGCACAATCTGACGGCAATGCTGCTTTTTATCGTGAATTTGCAGAGAAGTATCAGTACCAAATTGAAGTTTTAGGGGTACCAGTTAGAAACCGTGAAGTATTTGGTGTTTTACACCTTAAAGGTTTCATTGTTGATAACAAAGTTATTTATAGTGGTGCTAGCCTAAACGATGTGTATTTAGCTCAACATGAGCGTTATCGCTATGACAGATACCATGTCATTCACAATGTAAAGCTTGCGGATAGTATGGCTGGCTTTATCACGGATACTTTAGTAAATAGTGATGCTGTCAATTGCTTGAATCAAGAAGTACGTCCTGATACCAAATCTCTAAAAGGTGCAATCAAAAACCTTCGCTCTCAGCTACAGCGTGCTAGTTATAATTATCAAGCAGAGGAAATTAACGAAGACCAAGTTGGTTTAACACCTTTACTTGGTTTAGGTAAGCGCAAAAATAAACTAAACGAACATATTTGTACTCTTATTGCTAGTTCACAAAAAGAACTCATAATATGCACGCCCTACTTCAATTTCCCTCGGACTGTAAGTAGAGAAGTTCGTCGTGCAATACAACGAGGTGTTAAAGTCACAATTGTTATTGGTGACAAAACAGCTAATGATTTCTTTATTCCACCAAGTGAACCATTCAAAACGATCGCAGGGCTACCTTATTTATATGAAGTAAACCTTCGTAATTTTGCAAAACAAAATGAAGCAGCAATAGCACGTAGACAGTTAGCCATACACCTATGGAAACACGAAGATAATAGCTTTCACCTTAAAGGGATATGGGTCGATCGGAGCTATATGCTAATTACGGGGAATAATTTAAACCCAAGGGCGTGGAAATTAGACCTAGAAAATGCCATTTTAGTTCATGATAAAAATCAATTACTAGCAGACCAAAAACAAAAAGAGTTAGATTGCATTCTTAAACATACCCAATTAGTTGGCAGTTATAAATTCATCGAAAAAATAGATAACTACCCAGCTCCAGTTAGAAAGCTTATTAAACGAATTCGTCGTATTAAAGCCGACCATATCTTGAATCAAATCTTGTAGGTATCAAATGATTATTGCAGCCATTGATGTTGACCCACAAAAAGCATTTACTCCTCTTTGCCCAAATGAACTTCCAGTAAATGAGGGTGATATTATTGGCCCAGCGTTAAACGCACAAGCAAGAAAAGCAAATTTCCGTGTGCTCACAAAAGATGCCCATCAATCGAAGGCTATATGGACTGTCGATAATCATTCTCAAATGTTACAGCCTTTAGAACATCCGAATGCAGACTTAACTTGGGTATCACATGCGGTACCTGGCACAAGAGGCTTTGAAACTATCCCAGAGCTTCCAGCGGTCACTGATTATGATTTCGTTGTATGGAAAGGTATAGAAGCAGATCTACATCCATACGGAGCCTGTTATCACGATATAGCAGAGCAGCTCAGTACTGGGCTTATCGAATGGCTCATAGCTAAAGAAGTAGATACTGTTTTGATTGGTGGTCTTGCTACTGATTATTGTGTAAAGACAACTGCACTGCAATTAGTTAAAAGTAAGCAATTCAAGGTCATCGTTAACGTAGAGGCTTGTCGAGGAATAGCGACAGAAACAATAGAATTAGCTTACAAAGAAATGTCTCAGGCCGGCATTACCATAATTCAAAATATTAATGACTTACAAATACACTCATAATCCCGTCCTAATAAATGCCTGATTCATTAACGTTTCAGGCTAGACACGCAATATGACCGCTTCTACTCTCATTAAAGATATTTGATTTCTCTTAAAATGAGCCTAATACGCTTCATCAGACATAGTGAATAAAGGTTAGTCACATTAGTGTTAATTAATCGGCGAGAAATTTATATCATTATATCGAACGCCACTAAACGGTCGCGGTAGGAATAGCGGTTACCCGCTACCCCCCGCACAGATCCGTACGTGCGCTACTAACGCATACGGCTCCTACCTTAGGTCGAACGTCAAAACGCTGTTCAGGATAAGGGTGGGTAATCTTT
>Ga0316197_10000051_pt1 | contig 102538 bp, 95 predicted proteins | sample OudBiesiAoxic_MG_FD_204939 | JGI IMG/M metagenome (GOLD analysis project Ga0316197, IMG submission 204939) | Coastal sediment microbial communities from Oude Bieten Haven, Netherlands - site A oxic | ecosystem: Environmental > Aquatic > Marine > Coastal > Sediment | place: Netherlands... | reverse complement strand
CGTATGCTTGAGTTACAGCCAGATTTAGTGGTTGATTTTACCCAGTGCCCCCGTTTATTTTTAGCTGAAAAATTTGCTGATATGCTATCGGCAATGGAGCCTATTGGAGTCGAAAGAATTAAAAATAGGTATCGCCCTCATTTAGATTTGGAAGCTCAGATTGATATTGGTACAAAAAGGGAAACTGACATCATTGATGGTATTGGTTACGTTCACTTTCATGTTTTCAATCGCTATGATGTTATCGACCCATCAGAAACCGAATGGCATTGCACCGTCCCCTCCATTGGGGCGATAAAAAAGCCAGTGCTGGATAAGGTAAAGTTAGAGGCCATTCCATTACAAGCGCGTCTTTTATTTAAATTAGATCAAGATCCTTCTTATTTGTTCATGCACGATAGTGTGGTTGATAAATTACTGAATGCGAAGATGCAAGATATTTGGGTTCGCTGGGGCGATTGATCAAACCAAAGGCCATAATGCTGACTCTGGTGTTGTGGTCTTCTTTTTTGAAGAATAGATAACCATGAACGATTACAACAATGATTATTACATTTTAAAATGCGGCAGCCGTAAAGTGCCTTCTCCTTATTGTGCGTGCAGCAAAAGCCATTACTTTATTTATCAAGAACCACTTTCCATGAAAATGGTGGTTTTGGCTGAATCATCAGGGGAGCCTAAAGATAATATTCCATTGATTGAAGCGATGGAGATGGATGGTGATCCACTGCTTTCTAAACGGGTCAAACAGGTATTGGAGTTTTTTGATCTTTATCGCTTTCAATTACAGCCTGCTATTTATACTCATGCAGACGATACAGAGCATTTTTATTGGGTCGGTGTATTAGAGAACACTCTTAATGTGTATGACTTTGAACAGGGGCGTGTTAATCGCATAGGTAAAAATGATTTCAATGATGAAGTGAAAGTGAATGCTGAAACCATCAGGCTAGATCCCGATAAAATGTCGGTTATTCCCTTAGAAAAGCGATTGATGTTTGAAGTGCCAGGAATGCGTGGCACTTACATTGTTCATCGCTCGGTGGCAGAGCCTTTAATCGCCTTAAATGCCAGTGGGTTACATTTAGTTCCAGTAATGGAATGGGATGATTGTTTTGGGATGACAATATAATGAGCAATGACATGAATAATTATCAAGTATTTCACCGCAGTCAATATTATCAACAGACGAATCGTCTTATTCAAGCCAACGTAGAGCGTATGCTTGAGTTACAGCCAGATTTAGTGGTTGATTTTACCCAGTGCCCCCGTTTATTTTTAGCTGAAAAATTTGCTGATATGCTATCGGCAATGGAGCCTATTGGAGTCGAAAGAATTAAAAATAAGCATCGCCCTCATTTAGATTTGGAAGCTCAAATTGATATTGGTTCAAATAGGTAAACAAACCCGAGTGCATAAATACTCTCGGGATCGTCGTTACACAGAATCTACTTAACGCTTATGCAACACCATGACCTTTTGATGCAACCCAAACGCGGTACCATTGCTCAGTATTCATTTGCAATGCAAGTGCATTAACCGCTTCTTTTACTCTTTCGATTTTACCTGAACCAATAAGCGCAACAGGATTTGATGGGTGTTTTAATACCCAAGCGAAAATCACTTGCTCAATTGAGGTAGCACCTAACTCTTCAGCTAGTTCAGTTAATGTATGACGTAAGCGTGTTGCTTGTTCGGTTTGTTCACTAAAGATATTACCGCCCGCTAAACATGACCATGCCATTGGTCTAACACGGTATTGTTGTAGCTTGTCACATACACCGTTTTCTAGAACATCAAAGTTCATTGGGTTAATTTCAACTTGGTTTGTCACCAAAGGCATATCTAAACGTGATTGCAGTAAATCAAATTGAGAAGAAGTGAAGTTTGATACACCAAAGTGTTTAACTTTACCGCTTTGTTTTAACTCGGTGAAGGCTTCTGCAACGTGATCGGCATTCATTAAGAAATCAGGGCGATGCACCAGTAATGTATCTAGCTGCTCTACACCTAAACGTTGTAATGAGTTGTTTGTTGAGTCTAAAATCGCTTGCTTACTGCTATCATAATGAGAAACACGTTTTTCGCCATTTCCGGTAGCAATACCATTGATACCAAATTTAGATACGATCTCAATTTGATCACGCATTGTTGGATCAAGCTTTAGTGCCTCACCAAATAAGACCTCACAATTGCCAGCACTGTAAATTGCGGCATGGTCAACTGTTGTGATGCCCATTTCTACATGTGTTTTTAGAAAAGACAGACGTTCTTGTGCGTTCATTTCCCATGACTCTAAACGCCAATAACCTTGAATTAGATTAGAAAATGTAGGGCCTTCTGGTGCCATTAGTACTTTTTCAACATGACTCATAACAAACACTCATTAATGTGGGTAGGCCTCAATTATAACCACAATAGTGAAGATTGATTAAGTATTCATAAATGAAATGATTGTTCGTTATAAAAAACAATATAAACATTCTTTTTGTTATAGCATAGAATATAAAGCCCTTTTGATATGGATATAAAAAATGCAGCAACATAAAAAGATAGAGTGTTTAATGCTATTTGTTGAGATTGCTCAGCAACTTAGTTTTACTAAAGCGGCAAAAAACTTATCAATATCTAAAGGGTATTTATCCGATCAAATAAAAAAGCTAGAAGCGGAATTTCAATGTGCTTTATTGGTGAGAACCACTCGGAGTGTTCGTTTAACGGCAGAAGGTGAAAAGATATTAGAGCAGGGAAAAAAGATCAAAGCGACCATGCTAGATTTAGATCGAAATGTTTATCAAACGCACAACAGCATTTCAGGAACACTACGCATTACCGCGCCAACCTTATTTACAGAGCGATTTTTACTGGATATTTGTTTTGAGTTTAAATGTTTGTATCCAGACATCAATTTTGTGATTGATTCGAGCTATGTGAATTATGACTTGCACCATGATGATTTTGATTTGGCATTTCGTGCCACATTACATCCACCTGAAAATATGGTCGCGAAATTATTATTCTCTTATCAGCACTGTTTGTGTGCCTCTCCTCAATATTTAGAGGAAAATGGTATTCCAAAGACAATTGACGATCTTTCAGCGCAGCAATGTTTGTCTGCTGTAGAAACCCAACTGTGGCCATTAAAATCCAAAGAGAGTGTTATTTCAGGTTGGTTAACTGTTAATGATCACCATCTTTTAAAACAACAAGCTTTAAATGGAAGGGGGATCATTCGTGTCGCTAACTATTATGTGGATCAAGAATTAGAAAATGGAACGCTGCAAAAAGTATTAGAAGATGAATTTGTTCAAGGCCAAAATATCTATTTGTTATACCCACAACTTATTTATCCGCCAGAAAAACTATCAACCTTTATTGCTTTTGTTCAAGAGAAGCTGAGGGATAGAAGGTATCATCTATAATTAGCCGCCAATATGACGGCTAATAATGGAGTGATTTAATCTTATTTAGACAGTTCAGCCGCAGTATCAACAAAAATACCTTGGATGTCTTTTGCTTCGCGCTCTGTTTGTCCGCCATGTTTTAGAAATGCAGAGATAATAGCAGCTGTTTTTTGCTCTTTAGCTCGCTCTAAAAAGTAACGTAATTCTAGCTCTGCACCAGCGTCTTCATCTTTAATTGAAGCGGCAATGATCTCTTTGTACATCACGATATCACGCACTTCTAAACTACTAATTACACCAAGAGTCATGGCTAAAAAGTTATCCATTTCAGCTTTAGGTACAAATTGGGTAATGATATTTAAATTCTCAGCTTGTTGCGCTGTAAAGTCATTACCTAATAGTAGAGCCTGTAATGCTTTGTTTTTACCCATTCTTCTTGCGAACTGAACAGCACCTTGACCACCCGTAGGGATATTTACGTGAACTTCTGGTTGAGCAAATGCAGCATTCTCAGTGGCATAAGCAAGATCACACGCCATAACAAACTCATTACCGCCCCCACGAGCTACGCCATCAACTAAGGCAACAGATACTTGTTTCATCGCCTTGATGTTCATAATCATATGATTGAATTCAATAGACGCTGCTTGACCGCCTTGGGTGCCGTTAATCACATTAAGGTCAAGGTGCGCTAAAAAGAAGGTTTCATGCAATGACTTAAACACAACCACTTTTGTATCTCGGTCATCTTTTAAAGAAAGAACATATTCATTAATTTCGTTGATTAGATTAATGGTCAATACATTCACTGGTGGATTGTTAATAGCAACGGTTGCAATACCATTTTGGTTAGTGATTGATAATGTTTTCATAATGTACTTCCTCTAAATCGCCAATCGGCTAGTTAAATATAGTTACGTGAGAGGGCGTCCTCTCCGTCAGTGAGATAACTATAAGCAATTCATTAGGTGAGAAAAATACCGTTACTGTCATAAGATTGATGCTAATATTGCACCAATGCTGTTTTTATTTATTTTCATGAGGCTCAAATGGATTTTTCTAATCGTTTACTGTTATTGCTAGAAGTCACTGAACTTGGCTCTTTTACTAATGTTGCCGAGCAAAAGAACCTTGATCGCTCTGTTATCTCAAAGCAGATAAGTCGTTTAGAAGAAGAGTTAGGCGTTCGCTTACTTAACCGCACCACACGCTCGCTATCATTAACAGCAGCAGGTAATGAAATGGTGAGCCAAGCAAAATTATTACGTGACTTGCTTAATAACACTCATCGTTTAGCGCAGAATTACCATTCTGAGCCAAGAGGGATACTACGAATTACCAGCTCAATGATGTTTGGTCGTCAGTACGTTCAAGATGCTATCTCGGTTTTTCAGAAGCAGTACCCTGATGTGAAATGTGAGTTGAGATTAGAAGATAGAGTGGTTGATATCGTGCAAGAGGGCTTTGATATTGGCTTTCGTATTGGTAAACCAAAGAACTCCAGTTTGATTTCTCGTAAGATTGCCCGAAGCCGTTTATTAATCGTCGCTTCACCTGATTTCATTCAGGAACACGGTCAGATAAAGACAATTGAAAAGCTAGAATCATTACCTGCGACGATTTATGCCGCCCCTGGATTGCTCATTAATAAATTCAATTATCTTGATGAGAGCAATATCGAGCAGCAGTTTCATCTTAATACCGCTTACAAAGTGAATGATGTCGAGATGGTAGTTAAAAGTGCAGTGGCAGGAAATACGCTAGCAGTTGTTACTGCTCAAATGATTGAGGATGAAATCATGGAAGGTAAGCTTATTCCTATTATGACGCATTTGAATCTTGAAGATTTCGGAACCTTTTATGCTGTGTACCCACATCGAGATGCACCTATTAAAACTAAGTTATTTATTGATGTTTTAAAGTCAATTATTGGAGAGGCTTCACCGGTGTGGGATCAAAATATTCCGAACTTTGCAAAGTTGTATGGCGGTAATAAGTAAATAATGGGTCTGATTTTAAATCATGACCAATATGACTTAATGTGATTTTTAATCATAACTGTGTCATCTTATAGTTAATTCATCAAAGACAAAATGAGTGATACAAAGATGAATGTGATGAATCCTAAGAGAGCAATTATGGGCCTTGAAATAGTAGAAGTGTCAGCAGAGCATGACAAAGAATTAAGCCGTGTTATTAAATGCGTAGGCGAAGAATACGGAGCCGTCGGTGAGGGTTTTGGTCCATCGGATGCCGAAGTGGATGCGATGAGTTTGTCTTATACTAAAGAAAACCGCAGCCATTATTTGGTCGCGCTATTGGATGGAAAAGTCGTTGGTGGCTGTGGGCTTGCCCCATTTGGTAATGATCAAAATACCTGTGAATTGAAAAAACTGTTCTTGCTTGAAGAGAGCAGAGGACTCGGCCTTGGAAAGCAACTTGCTACCGCGTGTTTGGCGTTTGGCAAAGAGCAGGGCTTTACTCAGTGTTATCTTGATACACTTTCTAATATGGTCGCAGCAGTGCGATTGTATGAAAAACTAGGCTTTGAACATTTACCCCAACCACTTGAAGAGACTCTTCATGGTGCGTGTGATGTTTGGATGCTAAAACAACTGTAACCACTCAAGGATGAGGTATGAATAACTACAAACTGCTACGCCCGTTATACATATTGCTACAGACGCGAAGTTTGACTGAATCTGCGAGGCGATTAAATGTCACGCAATCAGCAATGAGCAGAACCTTAACTCAAATAAGATCTGCCTTTGATGATCCTATTTTGATTCGGGAGGGAAACCAGTTTGTAGTGAGTGAAAAAGGTGAGGCGTTATTGAAAAAACTGCCCTCAATATTGGCAACTCTTGATGGCTTATATGACGTAGAGATCTTCTCCCCTAAAGAGTGTACGCGAGAGTTTTCACTGGCTTACACCGCCTTTCTTTCTGAATCTATTGTTCCAGTTATATGTAAAGAAATAGTGGCTCACGCACCTAATGCGTCGTTATATGCTCAGCTTTGGCAAGAACAACACATACAAGCGCTTTCTGATAATAAAATTGAGTTAGTTGCCTCCACGTTGGATCATTTCCCTGACAATATTTATGGAAAAAAATTGATCGATGATGAGTACGTGATCATCATGTCTGATTTACATCCCTTAGCTAATCAGCCATTAAGTCAACAGGCTTACTTTGAATCAAAACATGTATTAGTTCATGGATTACGAGAGATGAAGCAGTACGTTGGTGAGTTATTTCAGCAGCATAAGAAAAAAAGAAAAGTACTCGCAAAGACCCCATCATTTACTTCTGCCATAGAACTTGTATGCCAAACCGATGCGCTTGTAACGGCACCTCTGCATATCGCAGGTCAATTTGCCGATAAGCTACCAATTACAATTCAACCGTTGCCGTTTGAGCTTCCACTTCATAGTTATTATTTACTTTGGCACAGTAAATACCAGAATGACTCTGCTCATCGTTGGTTTAGAGAGCAAAGCTTCTTACTGTTACAGCTGCATTTAAAAGAGACGTATGAAGCGGGCCATCGTTATTTACGTACAATAAATGATGGTGAGGGATAACTATTAACTAGCCATCGTGGCTTATCGTTAAAGATCACGCCACCAAGCAGAGGTTTTCTGTGGTTTTGTAATGTTGAGTTTTTCCCCAATCATCGGTGTTACCAGTGATACATTCTTTTCTTCGCTTAATGCTGATACTTGTTCTAGGGGATCTTTCCAATCATGCAGTGCTAGATCAAAAGTACTGTTATGAATCGGCATCATGACCTTACCGTTAAGATCTAAATTCGCTTGCACACTTTGAGCAGGGAACATATGAATATCTGACCATAATTCGTTATACGCACCAGTTTCAATCATGGTTAAATCAAAAGGACCATACTTTTCACCAATCTCTTTAAAGCCAGAGAAGTAGCCAGAATCGCCACTGAAAAAGATATTCGCTTGTTTGCCCTTTATTGCCCAGCTTCCCCATAAGGTGCTGTTTTTATCAGTTAAACCACGGCCTGAGAAATGTTGAGTGGGTGCTAATGAAAATTCAATACCATTTAAGGTTGTAGATTGCCACCAATCAAGCTCAGTAATTTTATTCTCTGCGACCCCCCATTTTTGCAATAAAGCACCAACACGAAGAGGCACCACAAAATGCGCTACTTTATCGTTTAATAATTTAACGGCGTGTTTATCAAGGTGATCATAATGATCGTGACTAATAGCTACCACCTGAATAGCAGGAAGATCAGCAATAGAGATCGGCGTATTATGAAAACGTTTAGGGCCGACCCATTGAACAGGAGAGGCACGATCACTAAAAACAGGATCCGTTAATATCAAGTGCCCATCAAGCTTCACCAACACACTCGAATGTCCAAGGCGATATAACACCGCTTCTTGCTCTTGCATTAACTCATCAACAGAAATAGGTTGAACAGGTACGGCATTTTTTGGGATTGCTTCGGTACGAGTGGTTGAGATATACGCTTTTGCTATATCTAAAATATTACTCGCGCTGGTTGTGTATTCCATTTCACTGTTTTTAAATCGAATTGGCTCATTGCTTTTGTTTTGTTGAAAATAAGAAAACGTTAATGCCATGATGGAAACTCCGACTAAAGTGATTTTTTTGTTGTTAACCCAAGTGTACTTGTTGTTCATATTTACCCTCAATAAGTAAACTACACCGACTAGTTTACATTTAAAAAGTGAAAAGTAAACTGATTAGTGTAAAATAAAAAGAGGCAGTGTAGGCCGCTATCTACAAATTATAGTTTTTCCATAGGTATTTTTATGATTGAAAAGAAAAAAAGCAGAAGTGAATTAAAGCGTGAAGCGATTCTTACTGCGGCAAAAAAAGCATTTCAAGATGATGGAGTGCAAAATACCAGTATGGATAAGCTTGCGGCATTGGCTCAGGTATCAAAGCGAACGGTGTATAACCATTTTGAATCTAAAGAAGCCTTAGTGATGGAGCTTTTGTCGGATTTATGGAAAAATTCGATGGGAGAAATGGAGACTGAATTTTCCCAAGATATCAGTATTCAACATCAACTAGAACAACTACTATTTGCAGAATTAAATGTGATTGGTGATAAATCGTATTTAGATTTAGCGAAGGTTGCCTTTGGGCATTTTTTCTATAAACCTGAAGCGTTGCAGCAACAGATTGAGAAAATGTCAGAGCAAGAAACTGCGTTATCTCGTTGGTTGCAGGTGATGATGGACACACAACAGCTATCAATTAAAGATAAGCATAAAGCGAGTGTTCAATTGCATAGCTTACTTAAAGGAAGTGCATTTTGGCCGCAGCTTGTCGGCATACGAAATGAGCTATCAGAACAAGAAAAACAAGAGCTAGTAGAAGATAGCGCGATGCTGTTTTTGAGTCGTTATGGCGTGGGTATAAGTCGGTAAGTTTTGTTTTTTAGATTAATAATCAAGTTGGGTTTTGTAGATTTTTTAAGGGGATGTGTAAGTCGTTTTTGGACAAAGACGTGTTTCAAGTTAACCTAATAAATGTCCAGAAATAACTTTAGCAACTAAATCTCTACTACGTTCTTCCCTAATAGTGATAAAATCTCCACACCAGAATAACCGAGAAACTCTATGTTTATCCATCATGTTAACGACATCGACTGGCTAGTTATTACCGCTTTTGAAGAACTGAAAACTTTATTTATCGAAGAAGCAGGAGCTATCCCTTCTTGTTTCTCTGTTGCCAGCGAATTGAGCCTAATTGCTCAAGCTAAGCGCACTTATGGATATTTGCCTACATTTAGTGGTGTAATCACTGATACTGGCACATTTCAAAGTCAGGATAACGAAGAAGATTTGAACCCACAGCTTGCCTGCCTAGTTGAAGGGCGTGGTCGTGTATTTATCTATCACGGCGGCTTTGTGGCTTTTGTGGATGACGAGCAAACCTTTATTACCCGAATTGACTGAATATTCTTTATGAGCTAATAAAAAATAACCCCACTTAAAAAAGCGGGGTTACTTGGATTCTGTTATTTCATGGGCTTTACACTCTGCGCTTTTTAAACGCGTGCCAGCCTGCACTTAAAATGGTTTTAAATACCACACCAAGCGCACTTAATTTAGGATCGGAATCTTTTCCATCAGCAATATGCCACATTTGGTGTTCGTACCACACCAATCCAACCATTCCGATTTTATCTAGCGCAGGTTTGCCAGTTGTTGGTACGGTTAGCGGCATTCCATGGTTTGGATTTTCCATTAATTTATTCGGAAAATCAGGATCAACTGCCATGGTTCGTGCTATGCCAATAAAGTCAGTCGCTGAGGTATTTAACGCCTCATTCATCGCTTGCGCAGAACGAAAACCACCAGTTACAACTAACGGTGTGTTAACTAGCTTTCTCACTTTTTCCATGTAATCCATAAAATAAGCTTCACGTTTAATGGTGCTTTCTTTTACTGGCGCTTGTTTATCTTTATCTCCCATCATTGATGGACTCTCGTAAGTTCCACCTGAGATTTCGATTAAATCGATACCGTTATCACTCAGAGTTTGCACAACTTGCATCGACTCTTCTTCAGTGAAGCCACCTTTCATAAAATCAGCACTATTAAGCTTAATTCCAACTGGGAAATCATCGCCAACTTCTTTACGGATAGCGCGATATACTTCCAGTACAAAACGAAGTCGGTTTTCTAATGAACCGCCCCATTTGTCGTCACGTTGGTTATGTCTCGATGATAAAAATTGGCTGACAAGATAACCGTGAGCGCCATGTATCTGCACGCCGGTAAAGCCAGCTTGTTTTGCTAATTTAGCACTGGTGACGAATTTATTGATGATCTCATGGATTTCACCATCAGTGAGTTCTCGTGGGGTATTAAAGCTTTTTTCTAATCCACGACCTAATGATATTGCAGAAGGGGCAACAGGATCGGCACATAAGAACTTAGGGATTTGTTTACCTGGATGGTTTAGCTGCATCCATATGTGTGAGTCATTTTGCTTGCCGGCATTAGCCCATTCACTAAATAATGCTAAGTTACTTTTCTCATCCAAAACTACATTTTTAGGCTCGCCAAGTGCGCTTCTATCTACCATTACGTTGCCAGTAATCGATAAACCAATGCCGCCTTTAGCCCAACGTTGATATAGGGTTGCCAAGCCAGAAGTAGGGTTGTGCTGCTTATCGCCCAGCTGTTCACTCATTGCTGATTTAAATAGGCGATTTTTAATGACTTGACCATTAGTAAGGGAGAAAGGTTTACTGAGAGTAATTGAATTCATGTTTGCCCTATGGTTATATTTTGCTGTATTTGGTAAGTGGTCTACTCTATTTTCGGGAAGAATAATACCCTTATTTTCGGTATCTATCTGAGCTTTTGTGATAGTTTGATATAAAAAAGTAGAGATAAAATAATGGTAGCACCACCTAGCATTTTTTGAGTTTCTAGCACTTCATTAAGTAAGGTTACACTGATCAGTAATGTCCAGATAGGCTCTAAGATCATAATCAGAGAGGCGGTTTCTATCTCTACCGAAAATTGCCCAAGGGTTTGAGCAAGATAACGAATGGCTGTTGCCACAATGGTTGAGATTAAAAACCAAAAGATAGCATGCTCTGTGAGTTCAAATGGCGCATGTGAATTAAATGATGCATATAAACAGCCACTAATTCCCACAACAAACATTTGAACGCAAATGGATAATAACGGTGTGACAGAACCAATAATGCGTTTGTTTAATACAAAGTGTAATGACAACAAAAGAGAAGAGAGCATAAACCCAAGTTGGCTTGGTTCCATTTTCCAACCATTTCCTAGGGTTAATAACATCATACCAAAAATAGAAATAGGCAAGGCTAACCAAAAGGCTTTGTTGGGTTTTTGACGAAATAGAATCCAGGCAATCAGAGGGGCAATTAGCATGGCTAAACTCATAATAAATGCGCCTTCTGCTAATGACGAAGTGATAGCAACAGCATACACCCAGACTTGCAGAGCAAGCGATAGCACTAAACCAACGCCAGTAAGCGCAAAGCCTTGTTTGATGGTTAAGTTGCGAAGTTGTTTATAACAAAAAGGAAGAAGTACTAAGCTTGCGAGCAGAAATCGTGTACCAATAAAAATATCGCCGGGAATGGTCATGACAACCATTTTTGATGCGCCCCAACCAATAGCGGCAAGAATAGTAGCGATGACGAGATAAAGGATTCCACGCATAGGTGCTTACTCTGAATATAAAAAGAAGAAAGCCAATATTACGTTATATAAAAAATAACCCCACTTAAATAAGCAGGGTTATATGATTTATTTTTGGACTCTAACTAGTAAGGCAATTGCGCTTGATACTCTGGGTAATCGGTTAGTCCTTGCTCTGCGCCACCGAATAACGTATTTGGATCATGCTCTGCCAGAGGGTAACCATGTTTAAGGCGATTTGGTAAATCAGGGTTAGCAACAAATGGACGACCAAAGCTGACCATATTTGCTAAACCGCTTGATAATGCGTGCTCTGCTTTTTCTGTATTGTAACGACCTGCGTAGATAATAGTGCCTTTGAACGCATCACGAATCGCTTCTTTAAATTCTGCAGGTGTATCTGGTGCATCGTCCCAATCCACTTCAGCAATGTGCATATACACCACGTTTAGTTTGTTCAGTAATACAGCTGCTGCAGTGTAAGTTGCAATCGGTGTTTTATCGACAGTGCCATTTAATGAAGTAAATGGAGCAAGACGAACACCAACACGATCATGACCAATAGCATCAGTCATTGTCTCAGTCACTTCGCCTAAAAAGCGCAGACGATTCTCGATAGAACCACCATATTCATCGGTACGGTTATTGGCTTCTGAATCAATGAATTGGTTAACTAAATATCCATTTGCAGCATGAAGCTCAATGCCATCAAAACCTGCTTCTATCGCATTAAGTGCAGCTTGACGATACTCTTCAACGACATCAGCAATGTCTTGTTTTGTCATTTCACGAGGTTCAAGCACATCCACAAACCCCGGAGCATCAGTGCCATTATCAATAAACACTTTTACGTTTTCTGCTTTTAATGCGGACGATGAAATTGGCTGCTGACCACCGATATTGTCAGGGTGAGTAACACGGCCAACGTGCCAAAGCTGAGCAAAAATAGCACCGCCTTTTGCATGCACTGCGTCGGTTACTTTTTTCCAACCTGCAATTTGTTCTTGAGAGTAGATACCCGGAGTCCATGCATAACCTTGCCCCATTTCAGAGATCTGAGTGCCCTCTGCAATGATAAGCCCCGCACTTGCTCGTTGTGCGTAATATTGCGCCATCATGTCATTAGCAACGTTGCCCGGTTGAGTAGCACGAGAACGAGTCATTGGTGGCATTACAATACGGTTTTTAAGCGTAAGGTTACCCAGTTGCATTGGTTGAAATAGTGCATTTGTCATGGTAAATCCTCTTTTTGCTTATGCGAAGGTTATTATTATTTTATTAATTAAAGTGATGTGGGTACTACCCTTGCCTAACTGACAGTTGTTATTTTTTATGAGAGTAAGATATACAAAAAAGAGGGTTTCATGAAATTATGATTTATTATTGTTTTAATAAAAAAATGTAATGATCTTTAACAGGAAAGGGTGACATTTGAAATAGAATTTGACTGTCGATATGATTAAGACAAGAACTTTGGGTGCAGTAAGTAAACTAGGCTATCATGCATTACCCCTTAAATTTGATTGATGTCCTTATGCCTACCTTTTCTTTTTCACTGATCCCTACAGGGGTTAGATTTATGTTTCTTTCTGCGCTTGGATTTGCGCTCATGTCGGCGTGCGTAAAATACGTGAGTAATTACGGCATTCCAGTCTTTGAAATTGTGGCAGCAAGGGCGCTCGTTTCTTTGATCATTAGCTATGTAGATGTGAAGCGAAAAGGCATTTCGATATGGGGGAATAATAAACCCTTACTTCTTGCGCGTGGTTCAGTAGGCACGGCTGCGCTTATGTGTGTTTATTATGCAGTGACAACCTTACCTTTGGCTGAAGCCACTATCTTGCAATACGTTCATCCCATATTTACCGCATTACTTGGTGTACTTTTTCTGAAAGAACACATTCAAAAATCAACCATGATATGCATTGCTTTTTGTCTTGTTGGCTTATTTGTTATGGTTCAACCAAGTATGAACAGTGGCAGTACGAGTGAATTACCGACATTGAGCATTATTATTGCGTTATGTGGTGCTTTAGGAAGCTCAATTGCTTATGTGATAGTGAGAAAACTCAGTCAAACAGAAGACAGCTCAGTAATTATCTTTTATTTCCCATTAGTGGCGTTACCTATCTCAAGCGTACTTATTTGGAATGACTTTGTATGGCCAAGTCTGTTCCTTACGATGATCCTGATTTTAATCGGCATCTTCACGCAAATTGGACAATATGGTTTGACTAAAGCAATGCAAACCCAAGCGGCAGGTAAAGCCTCTGCTTATTCTTATGTTCAGATCGTCTTTTCTGCGTTATTAGGTGTTTGGGTATTTAATGAAATGCCATCAATCTGGACGTATATCGGTGGTGGTCTGATTGTGACCGGTGCGCTCATTAATGTATTTGGTAAGCAGTCTGTTTCTATTCCTAAGAAAAATAACTCACTTAACTAAACGGAAGTTACTCGTACTGGTCAAATATGAGTTTTTTATCTTTAAAATAATATTTTTATTCATATATGGCGTAATACATAGTATCATTATTATGTTATTTGCCAAATATGAATAAACTAATCAGTTTTTTATTCGTATATTCATTTTTGATAAGAGGGTTGCTGTTATGGATACTAATGAAGCTCAAGTAAAGCTAACTTCGCTATATAATGAAATGCAGGGGCTTATCGATGAGATCACTGAATTAAAAACAAACCCAAGCAGTAAACTCCGTCTTGATCATCAGCATGCAGAGCTAGACAAAATTCTTCTAGAAAAAAGAAAGCAATTGGGCATTTCAATTGAAGATCTTGAACTGCAAACAGATATTTCGTTTTCAACGATACAGCGGATCTTAAAAGACCCTCATAATGCCAAGTTATCTAATGTTCTTAGCATTTGTAATGAATTAGGAGTGAAGTTATGGATAGAAAAGTAAATGTCTATCTGTATAAGCAACTCGCAGGGATATTAACTCAAAAAGACAACTGCTTTACTTTTACTTATAGCGAGAGTTATCGAGGAAAACCACTGTCTTTAAGCTTTCCCCTAAAAGAGAAAAGCTTTACAGAAGAGCGCTTACATCCATTTTTTGCAAGCCTAGCCCCTGAAGGTTGGTTAAAAAAACGGTATTCAGAAATTCAAAAAATAGATGAAAACGATACGTTAGGCATGCTAATACAAAATGGAAATAACTTAATTGGGGCGGTTCGTTTAGAGAGGTTTGAAGAATAATGTATCCAGAAGATAAATGTTTAATCAGCCTGACTCCTTTAACAGATAAGAACCAGTTTCAAGATGAGTATACCAAAGCGGGAATCAAATACTTAACGGCTGATCCAACAACAATAATGCGCCTACCTTTTACACGTAGCGGATTTATTACGGATCAACCTAAAAAACAAAAAGGAATGAGTATTTCAGGGTATCAACCCAAGCTATCACTTGTTATCAATGAACAAAAATTTGAAGTCGTAGAAAACGAAGCGCAGTACATCCTTAAGCCATCACCAGAAGAGTTTCCTCATTTAGCCGAAAATGAGCACGCCACCATGGTAGTGATGAAAAATTTAGGCTTTGATATACCAGAGTTTGGGCTCGTTCGATTTAAAAAAGATGAGAAAGGTAATGAGGAGAAAGCATTTATCATTAAACGTTTTGATCGCAATGAAAACAAAGAACCGATCCATCAAGAGCAATTAGATGCGGCAATGAATATTGCGGAAAAGTACGGCAAAATCAAAGATGATGGTGAGAACTATGTGAGCTATGAGCGAATTTGGGATTTCCTTTCTGAAAACTTAGATAATACGCTAAAACTTAAAAAAGATTTTTTTCGCCGAGTATTTGTTGCTTATCTATTGGGTAATAACGATTTACACCTTAGAAACTTTGGGATACTTCGACCGGAAGTTGCAGAAGATAGTTTAGCCCCTATTTATGATTATGTATCAGTCGCGCCATATAAAGAATACATCAGTGATCGAATGGCATTGCCGCTGCTTAAATTAGAGGAAGGGGGAGAGGTGCAAAGCAATGGCTTTGAGAAGCACTCGCACTATACAGGCTATGATTTTATTCAGTTTGGTAACGCCATGAATCTAAGCCAAAAGATGACAATTAAGCTGATGGATGACGTACTAAAGCATAAGGATCGTATTTTAAATATATATCGAGAAAGTTTTATATCTAAAGAGCAATATAGTGCAATAGAGAAGTGGATAATTTCGATAGCGTTTTATGCACAAGACCGTGATGAGTACATCCCTTAATCCAGCAATACAGTGATCTTGAAAGTGATACCAATTCCATTAATTATCTGATCATTATTCTTGGTTAAATAACTCAATAGTTGCGTTAAAAATTATTGTAGAATAACTACTTATAAGAATTTTTGCCTTACTCTTAAGTGATTTTCTTGCGTAATAAATAGATCACCTAATTAGTTACATTGGTATTAATATTTTTATTGTCAGCGAGTAACGCTACCCCTAAGAAAAATAGTTAGAAATAAAATCAATAAATGCACGAATGCGTTGAGGTTGGTGCTCACTATCTTTATAGACCATATACATAGGTAACTTCACCGTTTTATATTGTTCTAATATTTGCGTTAGTGAGCCCGATGTTAACTCGTGTTCTACCATCCATTTTGGCATTGCCGCCACGCCTTGACCTAGTTTTGCCATTTGAACCAGCATCTCTGGGCTATCACTTCGTACTTGTTCTTTTATCTTAACTTTTGTTTCTTTTCCATCATTGAAGCGCCATAGATTCGATGGTGTCGATAACGAATAAGTTAGGCACTGGTGTTGTGCTAAATCCTCTGCAATTTCGATAGTAGGATGTTTTTCTAAATAATCAGGAGATGCAAAATAGACGAGTTCATTATCCATTATCCATCTTGCTTTTAGCCCTGAATCTTTGAGATAGGCCGCTCGAATAGCAATGTCTATATCGCTCTCAACTAAATCAACAAATTTATCCGATACCGACACATCAACAGACAGTTCTGGATGCACATTTAGGAATTCATTGAGTGGTACAGAGAGTTTTTGAACACTAAAAGCACTAGGAACAGATAGCTTTAAAGTACCAGAGATGGACGTTTGTTCCTGTCGTAATTGAGATTCAACAAGGTTCATTTCATCAGTAAGTTTCAGCGCTAAACGTAAATATTGTTTACCACCTGTTGTTAGACTGATCGCACGGGCATGACGATGAAATAAGGTAATACCTACTTGCTTTTCAAGCCATGCAATCTTTTTACTGACCGCGCTCTGGGTTGTATTGAGTTCGTTTGCAGCAGCAGTAAATGTGCCTAAGCTCGCAACACGAGTAAAGACTTTTAAACAATCAAACTTATCCATAGTCATTCCTATTTGGAATAGTAATAAGCCTAATCTTAGTATTCTTCTATTCTAATTGAAATGCTTTAATGGCTCTATTGTTTATAGAGGAGTTAAATTATGTTGTTTATTCAAGGGGTATTAATCGCGTTTTTCTTGTTTGCTAGTTCAGTCAAAATGTTTGGTTGGGTAAAGGCGATATTTGAACCACAACTTGCCTTCTTTTATCGTTATGGCCTGAACCGTGCGGCAATGTTTGCTGTGGGTGTTATTGAAGCCACAGGTGCTGTTGTGATGTTAGTGGGGATGTTTACAATAAACCCATTATTAAGTGCGATGGGTGCTAGTTTGATCACGCTAACATCCATTGGGGCGATGTTCTTTCATTTTCGATTTGATACTTGGAAAGACGCAGTCCCATCAATGGTGACGTTAGTGTTGTCTCTTATTATTGCGTTACCGTTATTGGAGGGATTGATTTAGAAGGGTTAGAGATGCATGGCATCATTTAAACAAAAAAGGTTAATTGAACCTAATCAATTAACCTTTTTTTGTTCCGTTTTTAAATCGACGTTCTACTTTTTATTTGGCATTGGAACAATATCAAAGTCTGGTGTGAAGGTAACAACGGTTGATGCCATCTTCATGAACGACTCACTGTCTCCTTTTAGTGCCGCTTTTTGGCTTTCCAACAAGTCGGGTAGTGTTAACTCTGTAACTAAAAGCTGCGACATATCACTCTTATTAATGGTTAATGTTGTATCGGCTTTCATTGGTTTATCCGTTTGAATTGCCGTTAAGTTACCATTACTGATCTCGGCATAGTAATGCTCATTTAGATCGGGATGACTAATGGTTAAGCTGAAGTCTAAACCAAGCTCAATCGCTTTATTTCCATCAATCGATACCGCTAAGAAATCTAAGAACCCTGATGTTGGCGTATTGGCAATAATATCCACTGATGACATTTTAATTGAGTCTGCAACGTGTCCTGTTCTTAACTCATAAGCCCCTTGAAGATACGAGTTACGCCATGCCATCGTCTCTGATTGATAGCCTTGTTGCTCAAATGAATCCGCTAATAATTGGCGAGCAATATCATTTGATGGGTTACATTGCAGCACATCATTAAGCAGTTGAGAGGCTTCTTGATACTCCCCTTGAGCGTAATGTGTTTTACTTGCCTTAATCAGTGTTTTTTCACCTGCTGCTTTTACATAGACGCAAGATTTATCAACCGTTTGTAATGGGTTTACGTTTACTGGATTTAAATCCAAATACCCTAAATACAAGTTTACGATAGCACGCGCATTGTGGCTGTATGAGCCGTGGTACCCATTGGTATGCCACGTATCTAATTGTACTTGAGGAATGATTTTCTCAATCTCTCGACCAATGTCATTTACTGTAACGCCTTGGTTCGCTAAACGCATGGTTTGATTATGCAAGAAACCATAATTATCACGTTGCAGTGTTAGGTATTCTGAAATCTCACTATTACCTTCATTCCAAACAGGGGCAGAGTGCGCTTGGTGTAAAACCTTAGCTTCATCCGCAAAACGTAGTTTTAATTCATGCAAATACTTAGACCAAATTAGCGAATCACGAGTTTTAGCGCCTCGGAAGGTATAGATATTGTGTTGGCCATCATACGTAAGCTCTGCGGTGTGTAGCGCCTTGTATTTTGGTATCCAATGTACGTGCTCACTTGGCGCTTCAGCATCTGGCATATTAATGAATAAAATATCCAAACCATCAACATTTACCCACTCTTCACGCTCATTAATCTCTTTGTTGTGAGGCACTAAAGTAACCTCACCTTGGCTAGGTGCTAATCCTAATGCATTATCAACAATGCCCTTAGTGGTGGTTGGTAGCGTTGTACCATACTGGTATTGAGATCGTCGGCTCATCGCATTACCACCCACCATCGCTTCAGCAGCAATAGATTCCATAAACTTGTCTGGTGCGATGATTAAGCCATCAAACGACTCATCAATAACCCCACGAGATCCCCCAAAGTGATCTTGATGAGAGTGCGAGTAAATCACGCCGGTAATTTTGTGCTCACCATTAACCGCGGGTAAGTGTTTTTTCGCAAATTCCCATGCCGCTCGGCCTGCCGTTTCTGTTAATAATGGGTCATGAATAATATAACCATTGTCTGAGCGATAGATGGTCATATTAGTAATATCAGCGCCACGAACTTGCCATACGCCTTCTGTTACTTCATACAAACCATTGGCGGCGTAGTTGAGCATACCTTGGCGATAGAGTGATGGGTTCACTGAATCTGGCAGTTCATTTAAGTTCATTTTCGAGTAATGAGGAAAGCGATCACGAACAGTTGCTGCCTCTCCCTCAAGCTCTGCAACTAGGCCACGGTTAGTGCGCTCAAATGCCGTGTTATCATCCCAAGGAAGATGTTTCGCAAAGGCTTTATTGGCTTGAGTTGTATGCTCTGTCGCTGGTTTTCCTTGGTAGTTATCAATTGAATCATAACCTGCCAGTGCCATGTGTGGAACTAACCCAATCGCAATCGCTAATACACTTTTATTCATAATGGTTCCTCAAAATCTCAGATAGATAGTCAAAATGGGTTCCCATCTGTTCCTTAAAGCGAACTGTCTCGCTATCTAGATGAGCCCCGTTAGTGAGTGAACTTTAACAACTTGCTGAGATAATCAACATTGACTAAACTGTATTTCGAAGATTAATAATATTTATCTCCAAGGAGGGCTAGTGAATTTTTCTAAGTTCGATCTCAATTTATTTAAAGTGTTTGTTAAGGTGATGGAAACAGGCAGCTACGCGCAAGCAAGTGAAGCGTTGGATGTCTCTCCTCCGGCGGTAAGTTTGGCGATGGGGCGTTTACAAAAATCCCTCGGAACAGAGTTGTTTACTCGAAGCAACAGTAGAGTCCAGCCTACTTCTGCGGCCTTGGCGCTGTATGATAACGTGCGTGATGAGCTGCTTGCGTTTGAGCGGGTCGTTAATTCGTTTGATACCTTTAATCCCAAAACATCCACTAAGTCGTTTTTTATCTCAACTCCAGAAGAGTTTCATACTCAATTGTTGCGAGAGCTGCCAAGCAAAGAAAACGAGAAGATAGCCTACTCACTGCATGAGCAAATTTACGATGAAGAGCGTGGCATTGCGGATCTTAGGAATCGAAAAATAGACCTTATTGTTGATAGTTATTTGCTAGAAGATAAAAGCTTAGAGCATGAATTACTTTTTGAAGATGATATCGTACTCGTGGTTGCGAACTCGCATTCTCACAGTGATATAGGGATTAGCCTTGATGATTATCAAACGCTGCCTCAATCGGTATTGAGTTTACGACGTAATAATAAACTGGCGTTAGATCTGTTTTTTGAGAAGCCTGCGAACATCAAACGTAATATTGTGAATGAAGCCAGTTCGATGCTTGCGAATATGCTAGTAGTGAGTGAAACGCAGTTGTTTTGCCATACGACCCGAAGCCTTGCACTGCAATATAAAAACACGCTTGGTTTGACCATCATTGAATCCCCAATTCGGCTCAAGCGTATTCCATTTTACATGCAATGGCATAAATCGAACTCATCTTCCTCTACACATCAATGGCTTCGAGATAGAATTAGAAGTACGGTGGTGTAGGTAGATGAAACAAAAAAGGCATCAGCAAATTTGATTCTGCTAATGCCTAGAATTTGTCTGTTGAGCGTTATTAACGCTTATTCAACGTCACAATCAGTACAGCATTGTAGAGCGATTTCGTGCTCAAATACCGCTACCTCGTTACCGTCTTTTAGCAACTCTGCGATTTCATCTGCAACTTCTTTCTCATCGTCTGCTTCAATTTGACCTTCTAGCTCTTCTTCAGAGTAACCGTAGAAATTCAGCAATAAGTAATCACGAGCTTCAGCTTTAGTACAAGTCACGTTTACTGAAAGATCAGCTTTAACGTTGCCTTGCTCGATAATTGCAGTCAATTGTGCTTGAACATCGTCTTTCATTGTTGCTGTTAACCAACCAAGATCAGTGTTCACTTTGGTTTTTTTACAGTCAAAACAAGGCAGTTTATGAAAGTAATATTGAAAATTAGTCATCGGTAATTTCTCTTTGAGTGTTGTATAGCAAGATTATGCGTATTTTGGGGCAAAATACTATCTTAATAGGGTCGTTATCCTGAAAAATTTCTCTGGTAACTACAAGTATTCATATTAAACCTTTTGCTCATCTATGGTAAATGGCCGTAAACTTTAAACTGTTGGTAATAACTATCGGAGAATTAAATGGTTAAGCAAGTTGAGTTGGATTGGTCTCAAGGGCTAAGGATTGATAATGATTTTTTTCCTGAAGATAAATTAGGCAGGGTTAGATATGCGACATTCCTTACAAAACTTCTTGCTTCTCAAGGTTTTGATAAAGCAAGAGATGTTGATGACCAAAAGCGAAATTATGTGCTTAATCTGAATGCTGAATGGGGTGCAGGTAAAACATATTTTCTTAAACGTTGGTCTGAAGAGATTAAAGAGCATTATCCTGTTGTCTACGTAGATGCGTGGAAGAAAGACTACTCTGATGATCCTTTAATGACGGTAATTTCTTCAATCATCGAGCAATTGAGAAAGCAAGCAGGAAAAGATAAGGATTCTATAGAATTTAAAGTTCCTCGCAAACTTATAGGTTTGTTGAAAGCCGCTGCACCAGGCATCGGTCGAGGATTATTCAAGCGATATGTTGGTATTGACCCTGTGGAAGTTATGAATGCCGATAGCAGCAATGAAAATATCGGTAGTATTAAGGGAGAAGATGGTGAATATTTAACAGATAAAGACGGTAAGCTTATTGATATGAGCTTTGCAGCTTCTGAAGCGGTTAAGTATTTAATTGATGAACATGATGCTAAAAGTGCAGCTATAGAAAGCCTAAAGACAAGTGTGTTCGAATGGGTATCGGCAGTTGTTGGTCTAAAAAATAAAGAACTGCCAGCTTTTATTTTCATTGATGAACTAGATCGTTGCAGGCCTAGTTATGCTGTTGAAATGCTCGAAACGATTAAGCATATATTTGATATTGATGGTGTTGTTTTTGTTGTTGCTACCGATACAGAACAACTGCAGCATGCGGTAAAGGCGATTTATGGAGAGGGGTTTGACGCGAAGATTTATCTTGGTCGCTTCTTTAATAGTCGCTATAGCCTTAAAGCTCCGAATTTAGAGAACTTTCTAGAAGTGCATAGCGATACTAGCAAGCTTTCTGGAGATTACTTTAGAGACTTAAAAATTGAAGTTCTTCCTTTTAATGAAGATGCAAAAACAACGCTACGAAATATATCGGTGGTTCTTGATGCCTTTAAGGTTTCTGCTCGTACTGCTATCCAAATTGCAGATAGAATAGTAGCTACAATCTCAAATATGCCTAGAGGCTCTAAGATTGATATATTGATGTTAACAGTTTTGCTTTGTATCAAAGAGAAAGATCATAACCTTTTTGATGAAATCGTATGTGGTAAGTTTGAGAGAGTAGTACAGAATGGGGATAGCAAGAAAACTATCTATTTGAATGATTTTCTAGAAAATTATGTACCAGAAAGTTCTCATAGGCGTTATCTTGAAATGAACTTCGATCCACAAGAATACGCGCCTAATTTTAAGATCTATTCTCATCAGAACGATATAACTAACCCATATACATCTGGCATTTATCGATTCTACTTACTTGAGTATCTACAAGATATATTCTCTTCTCATTTTGGTTCAGTCGGAAAATCTCGCTCGATGGCACTTTTTCTAGGCGGAAACCAAAGAAATAACTCACCAAAACAGACTCCTTTAGAGAAAATATCTCACACTTTAAATGAAGAGTATAATAAACATCGATTTGAGCCCGATATGCAAATGTTAGGAGTATCTGCACTTCTATGGATTAAGTTTTTCTATATCAGAAACAAGTTTGAATCTATAGATATGGATGAATATAAGGACTTGGTTGAGTTAGCATCCCCGTTAGACTGGATGGGAAAAGATGAGTTAACAGAAGTAGATTGAATTTCTTTATCTATACTTAGTAGTCGATATAATTATTTACTACTAAGGTCCTCTCTTTGAGGAAATATAGATTTAAAAGATAGTTAACTAATTGCTGGGTATTGATTTATAAAAGGTAACAAACTGGCCCTTCCTAATTATCCAAACCAAATCCCCCCAAAAATCATCACAAGAACACAATAAAACTGAAGCATAACTGTCATCTTCAATCCCTAGTATGAGCATCACATTAACGGTTACTCATAACTAAATCATTAGGGAATAAGATGAAAAAGCAATTGATAACAGGTGTTCTAGCGTCAGTACTTTCAACGACAGCCATGGCAGAAACCAACATAACGTGGTGGCATGCAATGAGTGGTCAGCTAGGCGAAACAGTCAATACTATTGCTCGTGATTTTAATGCTTTACAAGATGAATACAAAATTACCCCAGTGTTTAAAGGCTCATACGTAGAAACCCTTACCGCAGGAATTGCCGCTTATCGTGCCGACCAAGCGCCGAACATTCTGCAAGTGGCCGATGTGGGCGCTGCAACCATCATCAATGCCCCAGGGGTTGCAAAACCTGTCGAAGATATTCTGGTTCAATCTGGCTATTCATTTAATAACAAAGACTACATTGCAGGGGTTCGTAACTTCTACGCAGACAGCAATGGCAAAATGATTGGTATGCCATTTAATAGCTCAACCCCAGTGCTTTATTACAACAAAGACATTCTCGCAAAAGCAGGGGTCGAAGCGCCTAAAACCTACGAAGATCTAGAACAAGTCGCGAAAAAATTAAAAGCGCAAGGCTACGCCACTTTCTCACAATCTTTAACGCCTTGGATCATGTTCGAAAACTTCAAGTCTCGCCACAACCTTCCTGTTGCCAATAAAAACAATGGCTTTGATGCGCCTGCGACCAACATCATGATCAATACGCCAGACATGGCAATGCACTTTAACAAGCTAAAAGAGTGGTCAGACAAAGGGTACTACAAGTATTACGGTTCAGATTGGGATGCAAACCAACAACCATTTGAAAAAGAAAAAGTGGCGATGTGGTTAGGATCATCAGGCTCGTTTGGTGGGTTACGTAACCGTGTTGATTTTGAACTAGGTACAACGTACTTACCGTATTGGAAATCAGTTAATAAAGAGGCTGGCCGTACCTTTATTGGTGGTGCTGCGTTATTTGCTATTGATGGTAAGCCACAAAAAGAACAACAAGCTGTAGCTGCTTTCTTTAGTTATTTAACAAGCCCTGAGACACAAATGTTTTGGCATAAATCAACGGGTTATGTAACGGTTACTAAAGCCGCGTATGAACTAACAAAGAAATCAGGTTATTACCAAGAACAGCCAGATGCAGAAGTGGGTGTAAAACAACTGAGCTTACCGGGTGGGGAATGGACGCGTGGTTACCGCTTAGGTTTCTACTCACAAATCCAAGAAGTAATGCATCGTGAATTTGATAACGTATTTGCAGACCGAATTACGGTAGAAAAAGCACTCGCTAATATCGATAAAGAAAGCCAAGTGATGCTAAACCGTTTCGCGCGTTCTGTGCGATAACCAAGGTTTCACTGTGGCTGATTTAGGTTAGCCACAGTGACTTTTTTCTTTTTAATGTAGTAGGTTATAACAGTGGAACAACGACAACAATTTACCCACTCGGCGTTGCCTTATGCTCTTTTAGTACCACAAATCGCCATTATTGCTGTGTTCTTTTTCTATCCCGCAGCAGAAGCAATTTATCTCTCATTTATGCTAGAAGACCCTTGGGGGTTGTCATCAACCTTTGTTGGTTTAGAGAATTACGACATTATTTTTAGCTCGGCAGAGTATTTAAGATCGATCTTTTTTACGGTTGGCTTTGCTATTGTTGTGTCATTTTTATCATTAGCCATCGCACTTTTACTAGCGGTGAAAGCCAATAATATTTTGCATGGTAAGAGCGCTTATAAAATCACGCTCACTTGGGTGTATGCGGTAGCTCCTGCGGTGGCCGGTATTATGGGCGGCTTTATTTTTAATCCTCATATTGGTGTTTTTACCGATATTTTTGCCAGCCTTGGTTGGGATTTTAGCTTATACACCAATCCATTTGATGCCACGTTAACCTTGGTTTTGGTCTCGGTGTGGAAGCAAGTATCAGTTAACTTTATCTACTTTCTTGCAGGGCTACAGTCTATTTCTTATGCGGTAAATGAAGCGGCTATGTTGGATTGTGAAAGTGACCGCCGTCGATTCTGGACCATCACTTTTCCACTGCTTGCTCCTACGGGCTTTTTCTTATTAGTTATTAACTTAACCTATGCTTTTTTTGAAACCTTCGGCGTTATCGACACCTTAACATCTGGTGGTCCGGGTGGGGGAACAACTTCACTGGTGTATAAGATTTATCGTGATGGTTTTATAGGAACAGACATTGGTGGCAGTGCGGCGCAATCGGTAGTGTTACTGGTTTTAGTCTTAATGCTGACTTGGGTGCAATTTAAGTTTATTGAAAAGCGTGTGCACTATTAATTCAAAGAGATGTATTCGTACAACTGCAATGATGAGAATTTTATTATGAAACAGAATCAATGGTTCGATCATGTCATCCTGATATTAGGGGCGCTTTTTATGGTCATCCCTATTTGGCTAATTTTCGCCAGTTCTACCCACAACCCAAATACCATTATTAGTGATGGATTACAGTGGTGGCCGGGCAGTAACTTCCTTGAGGTTTACGGTGAAGTCTGGGACAAAAGCATCGGTTTTAGTACGGATGTGAATGCCAAATCGATGATCATTAACTCAATGGTGATGGGACTTGGCTTTGCCATTGGCAAGATCATTATCTCGATGATGGCAGCTTATGCCTTGGTCTATTTTCGTATGCCATTTGCGTCACTGTGGTTTTGGCTGATTTTTGTCACGCTTCTTTTGCCATTAGAAGTTCGTATCATTCCTTCTTATGAGGTGGTTGCGAATTTAGGAATGTTAAACAGTTTTTCAGGATTAATTTTACCGTTAATAGCTTCGGCAACCGCAACCTTTTTCTTTCGCCAATTTTTTAGAACCATTCCAAATGAATTGTTAGAAGCGGCTCAACTTGATAATGCTGGACCCATCCGTTTTTTTCTCGATATTTTATTACCACTATCAAAAACCATGATCGCTGCGATTTTCATCATTATGTTTGTGGTAGGTTGGAACCAATATTTATGGCCAATCATGATGACCACAGATGAGAGTTACAACACCATCGTCATGGGCGTGAAGCAGTTATTGAGCGACATAAGCCAAAGCAGTCAACCGCGTTACGACCAAGCCTTTGCTTTGGTTATCTTCGCCATGTTGCCACCAATCTTAGTGGTTATTATTTTCCAGCGTTGGTTTGTTAAAGGCCTTGTTGAAACAGAGAAATAACCGTGCAAATGCGGCTATGAAACCGTATTGCCAATACCTAATTTGTGAAGAGATAGACTATGTTAGCACTTAAAAATTTAGTAAAAACGTATGAGAATGGTCACCAAGCGGTAAAAGGTGTTTCTGTTGATATTAAGCAAGGTGAGTTCATTGTATTGGTTGGTCCGTCGGGTTGTGGTAAATCATCCATCTTGCGCTCTATCGCAGGATTAGAGTCGATCACTGGTGGCGAAATTGAGCTGAATCATCGTCGAATTGATACTGAAAAACCTGCCAGTCGTGATATTGCGATGGTGTTCCAAAACTACGCGTTATATCCACACATGTCGGTGTATGATAACTTGGCTTATGGCCTAAAAAATCGTGGTGTTGATAAAGCTACGATCACATCAAAAATTGAAAAAGTGGCAGAAACCCTCAAGATCGCAGATTATCTAGATAGAAAGCCTGCCAAGTTATCAGGTGGCCAGCGTCAACGTGTTGCAATGGGACGTGCGATTGTGCGTGATCCGCAGTTGTTCTTGTTTGATGAGCCACTATCGAATCTAGATGCCTCGCTGCGCGCGCATATGCGTTTAGAAATTAAAAAACTGCAACGTGAACTAGGCGTAACCAGTGTGTATGTGACTCATGATCAAGTAGAAGCAATGACCTTGGCGGATCGCATTATTGTGTTAAACCAAGGCGAGATTGAGCAAATCGGCACGCCATCAGAGGTGTATCACCAACCTGCAAGTACGTTTGTGGCGAGTTTTATTGGTAGCCCTGCGATGAATTTCCACCAAGCAGAAATTAAAAATGGGGTGATTAAGTTTGATCAACAAAGTGTGTTTCTTGCTGAATATGCCCATTTACCTGCTCAGATTATTCAACTTGGTATTAGACCTGAACACGCCTTGTTAGAGTCAGTAAATACAGGACTAAGCTTTCAACTAAGTGTGCAAGCGGTTGAACCTTTAGGGCCGAATCAATTAGTGCATGGCTTGGTTGGAGACAAAATATTTACTGCGTTAACGCCAGAGTTAGATTTCGCAACTCAAGAATCACTAACTTTTAACGTTGCAAAGCAGCACTTGCATCTGTTTGATGAGGCAGGGAAGCGCTTACTGGCTGATACCAATGTGTTAGCGCAAGCAAGCTAGCTCACTTTAATGCTGTCGAATACCAAGAGTCAATCAAGCTCGCTTCATCTGACGTAATAGCGAACACTCCAACGGGCATGTTCTTAGACTTTATTGCTGTGAGTTTGAACGCACCAAAAGCGGAAGCCGCAGGTCTTAACTTCAACTTCGGTGTTTACCACCCAGATCTTGGAGAGCGTTACTATGGTGAGGTGTCTAATGCGAATATGTCTAACATTGAAGTAGATAAGCTACCAAACGTTGATTTTGAATTAATCATCAACAAAGCAGATTTCACAAAAGTCGTTCTTGGTGAGACAACCTTAGAGGCATTATTCAAATCAGGCCAAGCGGGTGTTAAAGGCGATGCATCGCTGTTAGAACAATTAGCTGGTTCATTAGATAAGTTTGATGGCATGTTTGAAATTCTACCAATGCCAAGCAAATAACATTTAATGATAAAACCTCCCTTTTGTGGGTAATGTAATGCCAGTCAGTTAAGTTGACTGGCATTTTTTAGTTTGATGAAAAGGGGGGAGAGCTTATTGGCTGATACGGATGTGATTTTAATAAGTGGACCACACTGTAAGTTATTTTTGTTAGTGATCGCTCAACAGATACGAGTAGGGATAGCATTGCTAGTAATTCAATCAGAGTTCGAACTAGCAACGACATCTAAATTACTGAAACATGCATGAGCGTTAATTTACATGTTAATAAAATAACCAAAGTGCTAGTTTGCACCTTGGCATCATAATAAGAAATTAGGATAGAGAACGTCGCCTAATTTGTCATCAAATATCGATATTGAGTTTAAAGCTATTTAATATACCTATGAACTCATTTAAGTCCTTACTCCCAAGAAGTTTATGTGTCTCATAAAAACTGTAATCTAAAGAGTTAACAAATGATTGTGTATATTTATCACCATTATTATATTCTTGAGATTTTAATGTAGAGGTCAAAATTACTTGTTTTTGTAGAGAAAAATATAATTTCAACATTTCTTCTTCTTTACGAGTTGATAGTTCTCCATCTCGAAATGAATCAATGACTATAGGGAAAGGATGATTTAATTTATCCTGTATAGCCATTACCCGACAGAAATAATACTCTTGACCATCACTCCCTGAATAAATAGTATCTTTTTTAGAAAAAACATCTTCAAAATGTAATTTCCCAGAAGGATCGAATAACTTATGGAATTTAACCATTAACTCTGTAATAGATTCTAGTATTTCAGATTTTTGACGGTTACTAACATCGGTTCTTGATGAAGATTCTTTTAGGCGTTTGTTGAGGTCGTCAATCTTGCGAGTAATCTCAATAGATTCTTCATCATATTTATCTTCCTCCAATATCTCATCTTTGAAAAATGCTAATTGGAATAGATCTGGAGGTGTATATCTCATTTCTTGATTTACTTCACCTTGAAGCGTATTTATCTCATAAGTCAACTCAGATATTGCAAACTCTTTTTCTTTAATACTTTCATTTATCGAGGAGAGAATTGTTCTCCTTACATCATTGTTACTAACATCGAATTCTAAGTCTTGATTTTTAAAAATTATTTTATCACTTTTACATTCACCACATATTATTTGTCCCTCTGAAAGGTTCCTATTGAGTGAACGAAGCTCAAGAACTAATGCCTCTAGCTTAGAAGCTCTATTCATTAATCGGTTTCGTTTGTTTTTTAGCTTAGCGATTTCGGAGTTCTTAACTTTAAAGAACTTCGCCATCTCCGTAGCTTCTTTTAAATCACTACTTCTCGATGTATATGAAGCAACATAAGGACTTTTCTTAACAAGCGTCAACTTCTTCTTTACGATTTTCAAGTCGGATTTTAGGTTCTTCAAATCCAATTTAAGCTTTTCATTATCATCATTATCATCATTATCAGTTAATTCAATATAGTCTACAGTTTTCAATAGTGAGACTAGCATCGATTTGAAGTCTTCTTTGTTAAACCTGCCACGATGAATAATATTGGAAGGATCGCGTTTATCTTGACCAATGAAGAAAAGCTCATAGAACAAACCAAAGTCGACCATTTGCTCTTGATTGTTTTTTATTATTTTCGGCAGGTTATATATATTCTTGTGGAAATAATATCTAAACTCCGCTTCAGTTGTAAAAAGTCTATGTTCCGAACTGCTTTTAACAAAAAATGAGTTATCTTTTCTAAGAAATTCGTAAAACTTCCCAGATATGTCTATTTTAGAATAAAAATAGTAATTTTTGTAATCAAATCCATTCGGGAATATTGAAGGGTTTCCTATCGAATACATCAATCCTTGAGTGATTAAAGTCTTCCCTCTGTTGTTATCATCACTGTAGATAACATTCAGGCCAGGAGTTAGTCCTTTCTCAATAAATGCTTCTTTGCTATTACCAATTGCTAACTTTATTACATGCATTTCTTATAACCTGAGATTAATAAAGAAATGAGATATTTTAGACTCATCTCATCTAAATATTGGGGGATTTTATTTATTCTATTCTTGGTGTTTTCATAAACCTCATCGACTTTTTTTGACTTTTCTTTATGAATTTCAAATATAATTCGTTCAATTATATTCCAGAATAAAATATATGAGTTTTTGTCAAAAAAAGCTTTACTAATATTTGACCTACATTCTAAGAGCAAATCTTCTACATCATCTTCATCCAACTCACATACATACTTAAGAAAAGAGGTTGGTATGCCATCATAAGAAAAAACTTCAATCCCAACCAGTTTACTTATTATTAATGTATGCAATTGATTCTTAGTCATATACCTATTGAATTTTAATACTTCATCAGACGTTTGAATAGTTTCGTTTTCTATATAAGAATTCTTTAGGGAACTCTGCTTATCTCTTATTTCTTTGAATATGTTTTCGTAAACTATTTCATTTATTATTTTAGTATTTTTAAATTTTGAAATTGATTTTATATAGTCGCTTTTCGAGTGTCGGTCTTCATAGAAACTAACTTGCTCTAGGAACTCATTTAAAAATGGTACAGCATCAGTTTTGTTCTTCTCTTGCACCATACTTGTTAATTTTTTAATTATCCCAGACTTTGTAGACTCTGTAATATTATTGAATTTGTAGTATGGATTACTAATATCAACTAAATAGTCTTGCTTCAAAGGATTGCAGAAGAGTATGTATTCGTGGAAATCGAAAGATGATATGAAGTTATCGTACAGTGTATATAGACTTTCCCCAATCTTTGATGGAGGGAAGTTAGTATAATTTTTACTCTGTATGTCCCACATCTTTGAAAATGACTCAGTAGAGCCTGTCACATCATTGAAACAATCGAAAGTAATGATGTCTATTTCTTCGTTTTCTTGATGCATACCGACTAAATAGAGCATCGATTTTGCTTCAGAGTCAGAGGCTTTCTCATTATTGATTTCGGTATTTTTGAATGTGTACAAGGTGATAGTCCATGAGAAGCAATAACTTACAGGAAGATATCTTAAACTAATTTTCATATCAATGAATATTTATTCAAACAATACACCTATGCATTTTCCTGCGGTGTTTCGTATCTGAAATGTGGAGTGGATCCGATAAGAGTGTCGAATTTCCGCCGTGATACATAGCGAAGGTAACAATAAGATATCTAGGGTTAGAATGGGTCTTTATAGATAAAATACGTATTAACCGGTTGTGAATAAGTATTGACTCTGTTTAACAAAAGGGGCAATAGCAAATCAGCTATTACCCCTGCTACCCCAGCGCTTAAATCGTATTAACCCTAAACCTCTCCAGCCACCGCGCATTGGCCTTCAATCATTACCTTCTGTTTCTTCTCTAGTATTTCAAACACAATCAACAACACAGCTGCTATAACAGCACCAACAAAGCACAAATACAGCGCGCTGTAGTAGTTGTATAACTCACCCACAACACCAACCAAAACACTTGATACCAAGACACTGATATTCAGCATGTTAGAGAACAGGGTAGAGGCCGTGCCTAATCGATCTTTCATCATATCTTGCAGTGCGACCATGCCAAGCGTGGCACACACACCAATGAAGAAACCATTAAGTATTTGAGCAATTAGCATCCCTGTAAAACTGGTGGTTGATAGCATAACAAGAAAGAACATGGCACCAGATATCACGCCAAGTGTCATTACTCTGGTTGTACCCAGTTTGTCAGCCATTTTACCTGCCCCAAGCATCACTGGGATCTCGCAAGCTGCCGCCATACCAAACATTAAGCCTAACCAACTGACATCAACTTGCAGCTCTTGTGAAAGATACAAAGGCATACTGGTGATATACAAGTTGTTGGCAGAGAAAGCACAAACAATGATAAAGCAATAAAATACAACCATGCGTCCTAACGGTTTATTTTCAACAATTGCAGCGGTACGCTCTTCTTTGGTTACGACGTTATCAGGAATAAATTTAGCTATGATGAGTATTGCGATAGAGACAGTAATAGCAGAGACCGCAAACGCTGCGCTAAAACCAAATTGTGCTTTAAGCATGAACGCGGCAGGTGGACCAAATACCCATGCAATCGCAAGACCCGCACGCATCTTCGCTAAAAAACTGGTGCTGTTGGCAACGTGTCTGTCACCATATTCTCGACCTAGAGCAAACAGTTGACCAAAAGATGCGCCACTGACACTACCAAAGACCACTGCCATCGTAATCGCTAACCAATAATCACGAATAACGGTAAAACTGGCGACCAAAATTAAGTAACTTGCTAAAGACACAATCAAAATGGTTTTACGGTTCCAATGCGTGTCTGAGCGTTTGGCAATAAACTGAGATACGATCACAGAGCTGCTGACAGCGAGCGTCATATACAGACTTAACATTATTGGTGATGCGCCTAACTCCTCTACAATAAATAAGCTTGATAGTGGGTAAAAAAATGCACTACAAAGCCCTGTAATAAAGGCGGTGAAAATAAACAAAAATGTCTTCTTGTTTTGAGGCATAGTGAAACTCCAGTGTGCGAAATAGGGGTTGGTTAGAACGTTTTATTTATGGGTAGTCTACTCAATGATCGAGGAGGTAATTGATGTTATTCGAGCTACCTCTAATACTATTCATTCATTTTATAGGGTCTCTTTGACAGGCAAGGCTCATCGCGATAGCCTGACATCTTACCCATATTCAGGAGTGGCAATGAAACCGTTTAAAGAGCATATCCAAGATCAGCCCAGTTTTGATTGGTTATTTAGGGAGTTTCATTGCAGTGTTAAAGAGAGTGAATTTACCTGCTCTTGGCATTATCATTCTGAATATGAATTGGTGTTGTATCTTGATCCTGAAGAAGAATTTCAAGGTAATTACTTTGCTGGAGATTCCATTGGGGAGATTAATCACAATACCCTGTTACTTTACGGTCCGGGATTACCGCACATGGTGGCTGGGCGAAGTATAAAGTCAGAGCGTTTGAACAATCACCATACCGTTATCGTGTGGTTTGCACATCATTGGGTAGAGCGTTTACAGGTAGTGTTGCCTGAGGCGAGAAACATTAAAAGATTATTGGATAACTCGGCATATGGTCTTTCTTTTAGCTTAGATCTTGCGGAAAAAATATCTAGATTGCTTAGTGAAATAAAAGGATTAGATCGCCACTATCAAGCGATAAAAATTATTGAAGTGTTGATCTGTCTTTCAGATGATATTGCGGCAAAAAAGTTATCAACTACTCCTTATCGTATTAAGCAGGTATCAGAAGATTCAGAAGTAAATCAACGTATTGAGCGAGCTTCTCGCTATATCGAAAATCATCATGGCGATGGAATTAAAATTGCTGATCTGTGCAAGAAATTACACATGAGTGAAAGCTCGGCTTATCGAATGTTTGAGAAGCATTATGGGATGAGTTTTTCTGATCACTTAAAGCAATATCGTATTGGTAAATCGTGTGAGCTGTTAGCGAGTACTAACTTACCTGTCGCTCTAGTGGCAGAAAAAACAGGTTTTAAAAATATTTCGAACTTTAATCGTCAATTCAAAGAGTTAAAAAATATGACGCCGACAGAGTTTCGACGTCGATTTAATTAGTGTTGATATTACCAGTAAGCCGTTATATTAGTTTCTGAAATTATCAATTATAGGCTCTGGCTACGCGACCATTACTGTTTAGTATGTAGCTCCCAATATAAGCTGGGATAAAAACAGATTGTCCTTTAGCCAATACCATTTTTTCCCTATTTTGGCTGTGTAATTCTAAATCACAGTCTATCGCCATTAGTATTTCAGCGCCGTGGGTTCCGACTTGGGTTTCTTTTGGTGAATGAATAATAGCGAAATTAAAGTCATCAACTGGAATGTTATAGTTATCGTGTAGGTTATCTTTCTGTGGTGATAAAATCAGTTCATCAAAGGCAATTGGCACAAAATTAGTACATTCGACAAGTTCATTAACATCAATATGTTTTGGCGTTAATCCTGCTCGCAATACATTATCAGAATTCGCCATTATCTCTAATCCAGTTCCTTTTATATAAGCGTGTGGTGTATTCGCACTTAAATACATGGCTTCGCCTGATTGTAAGGTGATTACATTAAGAAGTAGCGGTGAAAAAAGTCCAACATCATAAGGATATTGATGGTTTAGCTCTGTGATTAAGGCAAACTCAGCTTGATCTTGATGAGTTTTAGAATAGCTCAATAGCTGGTCTAGAGCATTGTGTTTTCTCTGTTCACTTAGCGTTAATAATCCATTAAAAAATGCCTTTAATCCTTGCGGTGTAAGTGCGTGACTAAAATCATCCACTAGATCTGCTAACTCAACAATATGTAAGTCAGTGAAGAATTCTATAATCTCATCGTATGCACGAAACCCATTCATTGCTTGATAGTTAGTGAGTGCGTAAACCAATTCCGGTTTATGATTATCATCTTTATAGTTTCGATGATCGGCAGTGAGCGGGATCCCTGCTTGTTCTTCTTGTTCGAACCCCTTCTTTGCTTGGCTCTTGCTTGGATGAACTTGAATTGATAACGCTTTATCTGCCGCTAGAATTTTAAATAAAAAAGGTAGGTCACCAAATTTTTGGGCAATATCAGAAGATAGATAAGCCGATTTATTGGAATTGATTAGCTCTGATAAAGGTATTGGGTGCTGATCAAATGTCACCATTGAACAACCTTGAGGGTGAGTTCCCATCCATACTTCAGCTTGTGGCTGCTGTGATTCATTTTCAAAACCAAATAGCTCATGAATAGAAGATGTACTTCCCCATGCATAGTTTTGAATTTTGTTTTCCATCGGGAAGAAGGAATGAAGTGATAAATGGTTGGATGACATGAATTTTCCCGTAGTTGATTCTTCGAATTGGTTCGGAAGAAAGTGATTTCAGTGGTATTGGGTTAGCTGAAATACTAGAGAAGACAAAGAGCCTACACATGAGATAGGGTCTTAGAATTGTTAGGAAAAATTCTTAGAAATGGAGTGGAGATATAAAAAGCGTGAAAAGAGTCACATTGCTGATGTGATGTAGAATTAAGAGCGTAATGTCTTATGTCATTCTTATTGTTCAACTTGAGTAAATCGCAAGCCTGTAACGATATACTCAAGTTGGTCTAATTGTGATGGAGTGTTTATAAACGAGGTTTTGTATCCATTGTTTTCTGGGGCGATTGAGCTTGTAAGAAGGGTAAAAGAAGAAGCCCTATTACAGCAGCGCACGTCGAAATAGTAACGAAGAAGCCTGTCCAGCCATAAGTTTCTAAAATGAGAGCCAATGGATAACCAGATAATGCCGCCCCCATATAAGCGAATAGACCAACAAAACCAGTCGCTGCTCCTGCGGAATCTTTGTGCGAGCATTCTGCTGCTGCCATACCAATTAACATTTGAGGCCCAAAGACAAAAAAGCCTATACAGAAAAGCCCAGCGGCTTGAAAAACAAAGTTAGTCAAAGGCATTAACCACAACGCAGATACCGATAAGAAGATCCCAATTGCAAACAAGATATTCATTGGTCCACGGTTGCCTGCAAATAACTTGTCAGAACCCCAACCCGCAACGAGCGATCCAATAAACCCACCAATTTCAAATAGCGATAACGCAGCGTTAGCATTGATTAAACTGTAGTTATGCTCTTCGGTTAGATATAAATTTCCCCAATCATTAACAGCGGTTCTCACGATATAAACCAACACATAACTAAAAGCGAGTAACCAAATATACTTATTACTAAATACATAGGTTTTTAATATTTCTCTATAGCTTAACCCTTGCCCATGATTTTCTTGGGCTAATTCTAAAGGATCATTTCGCCACTTTCCTACGCTAGGTAATCCCATCGTTGTTGGTTTATCGCGTAAACGCCAACACACGATTAACCCAATAATAATGCCTATGACTCCGGGCCAAATAAAGCCAGCTCGCCAGCTATAGTGCAAAGTAAGATAACCAACCAAAATTGGGATAAGCGCACCACCAATATTATGTGCGGTGTTCCATATTGCCCAACGAAACCCACGCTCTGATCGTGAGTACCAAGTGGTTAGAAGTTTGGAACATGAAGGCCACCCCCAGCCTTGAAACCATGCATTCAGCATCCAAAGAGAGATAAAGGCCATTAAAGAGCTAGAAAAACCAAAAGCGATATTAATTATCCCCGTCGCTATTAGGCCGATACCCATAAAATAGCGTGGGTTTGAGCGATCAGAAATTGTGCCGGAGATAAACTTTGAAAGACCATAAGTGATATAGAAAAGGGTGCCAATTAAGCCTATATCTCCTTTATCTAAACCTAGATCTGTGATCATTGCAGGGGCGGCATAGTTAAAGGTTTTACGGGTAAAGTAAAACCCGGCATACCCAACGTACATCCCTAGCATGATATGCAAACGCCAGTAACGATAGCTTTGGTTAACCTTTTCTTCACTTAATAGTGCGGTATTTGAGGTGGTTGAGCGTAAAAATCCAAACATATCTATACTCACACTTTAGGTAACGCAATGCTGATTTTAGTACCAGAAAGCGGGGTGTTTGAGTTAATTAGCATTTTTCCTCCAAGAGCTTGAACACGTTCTTGCATACCGCGAACGCCCATTCCTTTCATTAAATCTTGTGCTTTAAAACCAATGCCATTATCAGAAATTAAAAGCGTGACTTGATTATCAAGAGTGAGCGTAATATGAATCTCACTGGCCTCTGCATATTTATAAGCGTTGTTTAATGATTCCTGGCATAAACGAAAAATGGTTACTTTGAGCGTGTCACTTAAACACATGTAATCACCTTGCCAGTTTAAGTTTATATCAACGCCATGATCAGAAAATTCCATTTCTCGGATAAGTTGTTCTACAGACTCTTTGAGATCGAGATCATCCAACATCTTTGGTCTTAGTTTCGTTAATAATCGTTTCGTAGTGTCGTATACGTTTAGAGAGAGTGTTTCTATCGTATCAGCACAACGCACGCTCATCTCGGCGGAATCAATACGCTTTATGATGCTTGCTTGAGTTCGTATTGCGGTAATATTCTGGCCAATTTCATCATGTAATTCACGAGCAATATCACGACGTACCGATTCTTCAGCAGTAATTAATTGACGAGAGAGATTTTGATTACGTGAAAGCTCACTGCGTAATTTATGGTTTAAATCTTTTTGTTTTTGCACCGCTAAACCAAGCAATATACCTGTAATGGTTTGTGCAGAAAGAGATAATAGTAAGTCGGTAATTTCTAATTTAGATACGCCACTATGAGCTGCTATTAATGCGACGCTATTGAAGAGTGTGGCTAATAATGCACCTTGCCAACCGTAACGAACAGCAAGCAATATAATAGGGATCGCCATACAAAAAGGAGCAAAGCGTCTTAACTCTTCAGGCAAGCTCGTCTGTATAACAATACTGGCAATAAATAACAGGCTATACAGCGCAATATGACGAATTTTAAATTCAACAACGGTATTTATTAAGTAAGAACTTAGTGGCACCCATTTGTTTTGGAAGAGGTAATTCCAGACTAAATAACACATAGGGACTAACATAAGACCACCAGTGATACTGACTAACCACACCATATAAATCGAAGAGACATGGAAACCAACGGCAGAAAGATTAATAAAAGCCATAATAATGATAACGCTTGTCATGACTAATAGATGGCGATTTTGATCACCGTAGTAATAACGTTTGGCCAATAAGGTCACAGGGATACTTAATGCACTGGCAATGAGGACGGTTAACCACTGAGGCTCATTAAGTAAAAGAGCGAGAGCAATCGTCAGGCCCCACTCCGCAATGTAAATGGCAGGCCAGTATCTTGTTCGTGTGTGCAGTGTCATCCCTAATCGTAAAGAAAAAGGAAACAACAAAATAGCCAGTTCAGGATCGTTAATGAAATAGTAGGCAATGACCCACAAGCAAAACCATGAACAACCAGCCATAAAAATACCACAAACAGAAGTGGCTAAATAAGTTCGCATTAGTAAGCGTCTTGAGAGAACAGTTTGGCTAACTCAACGTTGTTTTTAACGCTCAGTTTATCCATTGCATTCGCACGGTGCACATGGACGGTTTTATGGCTTAGCCCCAATTTTGTTGCGATAGACTTAACATCTAATCCATTAGCAAGTAATTGACATACTTCGTTTTCTCGACGAGTTAACTGGCTGAGTGATGTGTTTCTTTTTACTGGTGTAGCGAGTTTAATTGCAATGTCAGGGGTAAGGTAACATCCCCCGTTTGCTCCTGTTCGAACCGCTTGGATTAGTTCATCAGGACTGCAACGTTTACTTAAGTAGCCTTTTGCTCCTAGCTCTAAAGATTTTTCAACCATAGCGGGAGAGTCATGAACACTGAGCATGATACTGGCGATGCCAGAGGGAATATCTTCTAGCAGGCTTAACCCACTTTCATCTTGCATTGAAATATCTAGGATAACGACATCTGGATGACAACTTGGTAGTCCGAAACGAGCTTCTGCAGCAGAGCTGAATTCACCCACTACAGATATATCAGCTTCTAGATTGAGTAATTGGGCGAAACCAGAACGGACAATGACGTGGTCATCAACAAGGGCAACATTAATCATGATATTAACCAGAGTGTAGAGTGAGAAACGAAATAAACTCCAGCGATAGGAGTGATAATAGAATCAATATTAAGACAGAATAATGATACTTAATTGAAAGGGTGATTTGTATGATCTCGCGCGCTTTAGGTAAGTTAAGCGCGCGAAAATTGATTACGCTTGGTTTGCAGCTAAGTGTAGCTTTTTAGCGTGACGGATCTTTTTCTCTTCAGCAACCGCAACAAAAAGAAGTAGAACAATACAAATAGCAGCAGAAGTATCTAATGCGGCGAAAGTACCTTCCCAGCCAGTTAAGCCAAAGATAGGCGTACCATCGGCAATCATACCAAGGCCTAGTTTTGCAAAGCTGTCACCAATTAAGTAAGCGAAGGTGCCTTTAACACCATCAGCAACACTGATCGCTTTTTTAGGAACAAAACCAACAGCAGCAACACCAATCAATAATTGAGGACCAAACACTAAGAAACCAAGAATAAAGAGTGAACCAAGGTACATGAATTCGCTCGTCGCATTTTGATAGAACTCAAGCGATACAATAATAAGACCAAGAGAAACACAAGCGACCAAAGCACGGCGACCATTGGCAAGGTCAGATAAATATCCCCACATTAATGTCCCGACAAGTGCTCCAACTTCAAATAACGTAAATCCTGAAATAGCCGTTTCTTTTGATAGGCCAAGTTCTTGATATGCGTAGACAGTTGACCATTGGTCGATACCAATACGTACAATATATAAGAAAATATTAGCGAAGCAGAGTAACCAGATCACTTTATTTTTAAGTACGTACTCAACAAAGATCTCTTTTTTTGTCATATGGTTTTCTTCAGCGATAATATCTTCTTCACTGATTTCTTCATCAAAAAGCTCTTCTACTTTACCTAGACCGTAAGCTTCAGGTGAATCATTACCAAAACGCATCCCAATAAAACCAACGACAATGGCGATAATAGATGGGAAAACAAACATACCAATAACGTTGCCATCAAAAAGATAGTTAGCACCAAATAAAGCCACACCAGCAGCGCCTGCACCGCCAACATTATGAGACATGTTCCACAGGCCTAAATATGAACCGCGTTTATTACGTGGCGTCCATTTAGTGATGGTGGAATAACTTGATGGGCCACCAGTACTCTGGAAGAAACCGCTCAGAGCGTAAAAGGCAACCATCATGAATAAACTGGCACTGCCGCCGCCCATGCTGAAGCTGAAACCTAGCATCGCTAAACCAGAAAGAATAAGCATGAAAGGCAAGAATTGTTTGGTGTTTTTACCATCGGCATAATAGGACACAACGGTTTTACCAATACCGTAAGTGATTGAAAATCCAAGACCAATTAAGCCAAGTTCTGTCATCGATAAACCGTAAGTTGAAATCATGTCGTTTTGTGCGACATTGAAGTTCTTACGAATTAAATACATGGTTAGATAACCAATAAACACGACTAAGTAAGATTGTAGGAAAGGTTTAAACCACATCTTTCTTCTGACTTCTACCGGAAGATCTAGCGTCGGTTTTCTAACCTGCTCTAAGAACTTTAACATTGTGAACTCTCTTATAATGTATGAGGGGATGCATGAGGGGTTAACCAATAATGCTCTCTTGTTATATTGAAATAATAGAGTTCTAAAGAAAAAGGCACATGAGAGAGGGTCTTAGAATGACTAGGAAAAATTCCTAGATATAAGATAAGTGTATTGAAAGCGTGAAAAGAGTCACATTGTAAATAGTTGTATAGGAAAAAGTCATTGTTAACGTCATTGAAGTAGGTTAATTGGCTGATTTATTCATAATAAGGTTAAATATTGGACTAAAGGTATAAGTTTTTTACTTTGAGATTGATTCTCAATACATTCACAGACAAAATGCATTAACTATCCATTTATCAATATACCTTCTATGTGCGCAATCTTTTCTCAACAATCAACAGAAAATTATCAGCTTGTTACTCGTTCGATTCGACTTGATGGACATGTAACCAGTGTAAAGCTTGAAGTAAGTTTTTGGCTGATCCTTGAAGAGATTGCTCGTTATCAAGATCTGACCGTTCCTCGTTTTATTTCCACAATACATAAGGAAGCTTTAGAGCATAATGGTGAAATAGCCAATTTCGCCTCTTTGCTTAGGTGTGCTTGTTTACTTTATTCTCGTAACCCACAATATGTATTGGATATGGCGGCGCAACAACGAAATCAGAGTGTTTTGTAAAATGTGTATTGTTGTACTCAGGTACTACCATTTAGTTTCTTTCTTAGGGTATTCTCCTTAGCTCCCATGAAGGAAATACTACGGTTGATATCAGCTCCGATTGGTATCAATTTTGTTGGTAGTTTTCTTTCTATAATTGTCCTGATGGATACACTCTTAGAGAATAGAAAATGATCAATTTAACAGCACAATTTTATGCAAAAGTAGGACAAGAAGAAAAATTGCATCAATTACTTAGTGCAATGCTTATACCAACACGAAATGAAACTGGTTGTATTCGCTATTGCTTGTTCCAAGATCAAGCGGATAATCGAAAATTTTTATTTCAAGAGCAATTTTCAGACCAAGCAGCCTTTGATGAACATTGTAAAGAAGCGCATTTTATTAGCTTACTTGAAAACTTGAATGGGGTGATTGAAGAAGAACCTAGTATTACTTTCTATCAAAGTATAGAAGTTTAAAGGACAAAGGCGTTCACATAGAGCGCCTTAATTTAATACATAAATTAAACCGATTTAAATAACGTTCACTTTTCCCAAGAGTTGAGGTTCATTGGAACGATCATGAAAACAGTTAATTAGTTTATTTTTTTCAGTATAAACAACGAGAAAATCAATAAGTTCATGCATTGAAATAGCTCTTACACCTAAATCGATTACGCAACCAGCATGATGCCGATTAAAATCTGAACCAACTCGAATAATTAATTTATCAGGGCTAATAAGCTGCTTTACACGTTGTAATAATGAGCGGACTTGATTTTTACGTTTGGTTTTATCTCTAAAAATAGCGGTTTGAACTGGTACATTGACAAAACTAATATCACAGTCTGACTTTTGTGTTGCCGCTTTTATGTGGCTTCCCAACGCAATAGCATCTGTGGTAAGTCCTTTAACTAAACTAAAGCCTGTAGCATCACTACTGGTTGCTGCGGATTTATTTTTAGCAAGTGGGGAGAATTGGCTTGCCCCTTTTTCTAAGAGAGTATTTGCAGCTTTACCAAACAGTTCAGCGTTATTGCTACCGATAGACCCGTTCAATGCATTCTTTAATACTGGAACAGTCGTATTTGCGAAACCAGCGGTTGCCCCTATCATTACTAGATGACCCACATTATTTATTGCGGCATTAGCTAGAGGGTAGGCTGTAATACTATTCAGTTCCTTACTACTGCGATTGATCCAAATTTTAATGCTTTGATATCTATTTGTGACATAAAGATACTTATCTTGTTTAGTTTCAATGTGATTAAGTTCTGCAATTACAGATTCAATAACACCAGACATAAACATATCTTTTACTGACACATCATAAGCCGGTTTATGTAAGTTTCTAATTGGTAGTGAGCCTCGAACCGCTATCCCCATTCTTTTGTCTGAGGTACATCCGTTCATTTCATAACAGACCGTTGCTTCATCTAGTTGCCATGGTAATTTCATATTCATCTTCCCTAATTGGTTTTTATAAAATAGTAGCAGAGTTCAAAATATGACGGTAGTTGATAGTTCTACAATGGTTCCATTTTTTAAAAGAATATATGCTGTAATTTCCTATTCTTCTGGTGGGATTAATTGTTATATGCTTTGAAACTAGGGTATGTAGTATTTCTTTTGGCGAAAAAGGCAATCAATACCGCAAGTATTTTATCAAATACTATTGTCGTACTCAGGTACTACCATTAGTTTTATTTCTCAGGGTATTCTCCTTTTATTATAATAAAGGAGTATATATGGCTAAATTAATTCACAGTATGATAAGGGTGACTAATCTACAGAACTCAATTGACTTCTACCGTAAAGCACTAGAAATTGAAGTGGTTGAACAGTATCAGTTTAATGACTTTACACTTGCTTATCTTGCAAATTCTGAAACTGGTTTTGAACTTGAATTGACCTATAATCATAATCAAACTGAACCATATGTTCATGGTAATATGTATGGACATCTTGCGGTAAGTGTTGAATGCATAGAAAAAACGCATCAAAATTTGATTCAGCATGGAATTGATGTATCAGATATTAAGTCATTGAATCACAATAATATTTCATTAGCGATTTTCTTTTTTATTACCGACCCTGATGGGTATAAAATTGAATTTATTCAGCGCAGAGGTCGATATATTTAGTCAGGTAAATTTAACGGAGAATTGGCATTCATAAATGAGTACTTAATAATAAAGTACTCAATATAAGGTGCCTTATTTTTGCTTGATTAAGAACAGCGGTACTCTATTTCAGCGCTTGAATGTAAATTAACCTCGATTAAATCCTGAATATCATCAATTGTAATAATTGACTCTTTACGATCTCTGCTATAACATGCATAAAAAATACATGTTATAAATTACTTAAATTGAGGAATACCCATGGCACTTTCATTTACCAAAATTTTTAAGAAAAAAGAGACTGAATCAACAGGTGAGAAGTTAGTACAGCAACCAATGTCAGATGAACAGAAGCTTGTTGATAGTAAAGCAAAGGCAGAGAAAAAACACGGAGAACCAGGTGTTTGTTGTGGTTCATGCTCATAATATAAAAATAAACCCTTCATGTAATATCAATTAGAAAAGATTACGAGAAGGGTTTCTGTTTTACTTATCTGAATTTAGAATATTTTTATTCTCTAAAGGGCATTTTACATCAATCAGTAAGTCTTTTAGATACTTAGGGTTTAGCGTTTCTTCTTTTTCAATTGAAAACTTAGCAGCCATGATCTGGTTAAATAGATTCCAGTGTTGTAGTAACAGCTTCTCATGATTTCCTGCAAATAGTGGCCAAGTTTCTGCCATCATTGGTGTTAGACTTGATGCACCATGAGCAAAGATCAGCATTTGCCATTTTGTTTCCCAAATATCGAGCTTAATCTCTGGGTTTGCTTGATTGTACTCTTCAAATAGCCCTTCAAAGATAGCTTCAAATTCACATTTTGTTTTTAAAAAATATTCCAATAATGCATTGTCATCTTGACGAATTGCATCAGCTATCATTTGGATAGGCTGCGGATTAATTAATGTAAATGCAGACAATTTTACGATAAACAAATAGATGCGATAGCTTGGTGCTTTATCTTCGGGAAGAGAAGCAATAATAGCATGAAGGTAGTTTTGCATGTGAGCATCGCACGCATCACTAATTTCCTTCCAAATCATATCTTTACTACCAAAGTGATGACGAATAAGACTGTGAGAAACGCCCGCTTTCTCACTGATGTTACGCAGTGATACACGCTCGTAACCTAGCTCGCCAAACATAGTTGCCGCAACCATTAAGATTTGACATTTTGTTTGTTCAGCAGCTTCGGTACTTCTTTTTCCCTGCTTTTTCTCTGTCATTATTCACCCTTAGTTTGTGCTCTTAATTACCAATATATACGATTAAGTATTGCTAATCCCTTTGATTTCTGAACAGCTTAATGCGTATTGATGGCCTAAGCATACCAAGTTCAGCGCCTAACGCGAACTTAAAAATACGCTTTTCACTTATTTTACTGCACAGGTGTAAAATATATTGATCTCTTTCAAATTGAAACTATACTGCACAAGTGTGTAATAAATAAATTTATGAATTGGAGATGCTTGTGCGAAAACTAAATATAAAGCGCACATTCCTAGGAGCTGTAGTGATATTAGGCTTGTCGGGTATGTTAACAGGGTGCAATAAAGCAATATCTGAAACCGCAGATATGACAGTTAAGCCTGTGAAACTGTTATCAGTAAAAGATCTTGAACATGCTGATTCTGATGCGTTTTTAGCAAGGATTGATGCTACATATCGAGCGAGTTTATCATTTCAGGTTGGTGGTGAAGTGATTGAAATGAAAGTTCGAATGGGACAAGAAGTTGAAAAAGGTCAGTTATTAGCAGTATTGGATCCACAAGATTTTCAAATTGCAGTTGATGCAGCTAAGGCTAAGTTTTCGTTGGCAAACACACAGTGGAACCGTGCAGAAAGCTTATATAAGAAAAGATTGATTAGTACGAATGAGTACGATCAACGTGAGACTCAATATAAGGCGGCATTAGCGAACTATGAGCAAGCTAAAACCGATCTGAGTTATACCGAGATTCATGCGCCATTTTCAGGAATGATTTCTTATACCTATGTAAAGCCTTATCAAATCGTCGGTGAAAAACAAGACATTATTAATCTGATTGATAACTCTACTTTAGATGTGTCTGTGACGCTGCCTATTAGCTATGTGGATTCAATTTCTATTCCTTCTTTATCCAATAGCATAATGTGGATCACTATGGATAGTGAGCCTAACAATAAAATAAAAGGGCAATTTAAAGAGATCTCAACGCAACCGAATTTAGATACCAATAGTTACGAAGCGATAGTGACTATAGCTCGTCCAAAAGGTCGGAATTTACTCACAGGCATGACTGGTCAAGTCTTCATTCCAAAGCAGGATGTTTCTGAATATATGGCATTACCGCAAACTGCTTGGGTCAATAAAACCGATAAACAAGGGCAAGTGTGGTTGCTTAATAATGAAACAAATACAGTGAATAAAGTGACTTTACCGCTTAATAACAAAGGTTATGTGATATCGGGGCTACATGCTAATGATTACATTGTTGTTGCTGGTGTAGAGAGTTTAGTTGAAGGCCAAACTGTAAAAGCGTGGCAACGTGAGGAAGGTATTTAATGAGTCGTTCATTATTTTCAGTGTTATTGCTGAGTATGTTTGCTTTATTTGGTTGCCAAAAAGAAGAAGTGGTTGAGAAAGTATCTCCACTGTATATTTCTTCATTTGTTATTGATGCTTCTGTTACACAAGCTTTTCGCTCATTTAAAGGACAAGTGATACCAGCAGAGCAAGTACCAATGGCGTTTCGAGTTACGGGTGAAATTAGGGAAGTATTGATTCGAGCGGGTGATAAGGTTAAACAAGGCCAATTACTGGCTAAATTAGATGATAATAAAGCCAAACAAGCAGTGAATGATACAAAAGCACAATATTCATTAGCCTTAAAACAATACCAACGTGGTAAAGAGTTAAATGCTCGCGAAATGGTATCACAATCAGAGTTAGATGAATTGCTTGCTAATAAAGAGCTGACTTTTGCATCTTATCAATCGGCTAAGAACCAACTTTCTTATACGCGCCTTGTTGCCCCATTTAACGGTAAAGTACTTGATGTGAATAAAGAAGTGTTTGAGCGTACTGCAGCAGGTGAGCCAATATTGAATTTATATCAAAATGACAAAGTGTATGTTCGAATCGATTTATCTGACAACGTATTAGCCATGATAAATCCAGAAAATAACCGTGATGCTTATCAACCAATCACCACTTTTGTCGGCTTGTCTGGTGAATATTCAATGGAGTATCTAGAACATTCTAGTGAACCTAATGAACAAAGCCAAACTTATCAAATGTACCTAGTTATGCCGCAGCTAAGCAATGAGATATTACCAGGGACTAGCGCCACTGTGAATGTGGATATGGTGAAGGCAGGGATCACATCGATTGATGGCTACCAAATACCAGTCACAGCGTTGCAAGCAGGGCAAAAAGAAGGGCATTTTTATGTCTGGACGATACGTGATAATCAGGTAACAAAAGTACCAGTAGCAATTAGCCAAATAAATGGAGAGGGCGCAATTATTTCTTCGGGCATTACTCAAGGTGATGTGCTTGCTAATTCAAATTTACGTAAGTTACGTGATGGGAAAACTGTGGTGCTTATGGAGAGCAAAAAATAATGAACATTGCTGAATATTCAATAAAAAACAAAGTCATGAGTTGGCTGTTTATCGTCATTTTAACCGTTGGTGGCATCACTTCATTTTTGGATTTAGGTCGTTTAGAAGATCCTGCTTTTACTATTAAAGATGCCATGATCATATCTACCTATCCGGGAGCAACCTCAAAAGAAGTAGAAGAAGAGTTAACCTACCCGTTAGAGAAAGCGATCCGTAAGCTGCCGTATATCGATAAAATAACGTCGACTTCATCAAACGGTATGTCTCAAATGATGGTAAGTATGAAGATGGACTATGGTCCAGATGAATTACCACAGATTTGGGATGAGATGCGTCGTAAGATTAATGATCTCAAACCAACGTTGCCTCAAGGTGTCCAATCGTTACAGATTATGGATGACTTTGGTGATGTATTTGGTGTAATGATGATGCTTACAGGAGACGATTATGACTATGTTGAGCTGAAGCGTTACGCAGATACCTTAACTCGTGAGTTAGAGTTGATAGAAGGTGTTGGTAAAGTATCTATCGCTGGTGATCAGCAAGAAATGTTATTTGTAGAAATATCACTTGATCGTCTCTCTGCTCTAAATTTAGATATGAATGTGATCGCAGGTTTACTTAACCAGCAGAATAACGTGGTGAAAGCGGGTGAAGTGATGGTGAATGGTGAGAGCTTAACCATTCGACCTAGCGGAACATTAACGACAGTAGAATCTCTGGGAGATTTGATCATTCATGGTCGTGATACTGGTAATCTTATTCGTTTAAAAGATGTGGCGACCATTACTCGTGAGCTGCAAGAAAAGCCAAATAATATTATTCGATTTAATGGTAAAAATGCACTAAATATCGGTTTATCGTTCGCATCTGGTGTTAATGTGGTTGAAGTAGGTCAACGTGTTCAAGAAGAACTTACCTATTTAGAATCAATTAAACCTGCGGGCCTTGAGTTAAGTTATTTCTATAATCAAGCGCAAGAAGTTGATACCTCGGTTAGTGATTTTATTATCAGTCTCGTGGAAGCTGTAGCGATTGTTATTGTGGTTTTACTATTTGCAATGGGAATGCGAAGCGGCTTCATTATTGGTGTTGTCTTGCTGCTCACCGTTTTTGGCACCTTCATTTTAATGAGTTACAACAATATTGAACTTCACCGTATCTCACTAGGTGCTTTGATCATTGCATTAGGCATGTTGGTAGATAACGCTATTGTGGTGGTGGAAGGTATTTTAGTTGGCTTGAAAAAAGGACGTACTAAAGTTCAAGCAGCAGCAGATATTGTAAAACAAACGCAGTGGCCTTTATTAGGTGCAACCGTGATTGCCATTGCGGCATTTGCTCCGATTGGTCTGTCTGAAGATGCCACTGGCGAGTTCATGGGCGATTTGTATTGGGTGCTGTGTTATTCGCTATTTTTAAGTTGGGTAACAGCAATTACAATTACGCCATTCTTAGCTAATTTATTACTGAAAGAAGAAGATAAAAATATTGGAGAAGAAGAGGAAGCATATAAAGGATTCTTATTCACGGTGTTTGGTTCTTCACTGAAGTTTGCTCTGCGCTTTCGTTGGTTAACCGTAGCGTCATTGGTTGGTCTACTTGTGGTTGCGGTGATTGCTTTTGGTAATGTGAAGCAGCAATTCTTTCCCGCATCAAACACGCCAATGTTTTATGTAGATATGTGGATGCCAGAAGGTACAGATATTCGTGAAACTATTCTGCAAGCAGAGGCCGTCGAAAGCTATATCAATAAAGAAAGTAATATTGAGTTTGTGTCAGCCTCTATTGGCCAAGGTATGCAGCGTTTTGCTCTGACGTATCAGCCAGAAAAAAGCTACGAAGCCTATGCGCAATTCCAGATCCGTTCAACTGATCGTGAATCGATGTTCAGCTTGTTAGAAAGCCTGACTAACTCATTAGATAAAACGTTTGATAAGCCGACATTCCAATTCAAAATGATGGAATTTGGTCCATCGCCAGCTTCTAAAATAGAAGTGCGCATCTCGGGGCCTGATCCACAAATACTGCGTGAGCTAGCAACGAATGTTGAAGATATATTATTAACCGACTCTGGTGCACGTAATATTCGACACGATTGGCGTGAACGAACAAAAGAGCTCACACCTGAATTTAACGAATCAAAAGCACGTCGTTTAGGGATTTCAAAAGAAGATTTATCCAACACATTGCAAATGGCATTCGGTGGTTCAACGCTAGGTATGCTACGTGATGGTACACATACATTGCCGATTGTAACTCGTTTACCTGAATCAGAGCGTGTGGACTTTGAATCACTACAAAATGTGAAGATCTGGAGTCCGTCACTGCAAACCTATATTCCAGTTGATCAAGTGATCGATGGTGTAAACTTGGATTGGAGTGAGCCTCTTATTCAGCGCCGTGACAGAAAACGCACTATTACGGTAATGGCTGATCATGACTTATTAAGTAACGACACACCTGCAAGTTTATTCGCGCGAATTCAACCGAAAGTAATGGAAATGCCATTGCCAGAAGGGTATGAGATCACATGGGGTGGCGAATATGAATCATCAAAAGATGCACAAGAGTCTTTATTTGGTTCGCTGCCGATGGGCTACTTGTTCATGTTTATCATTACAATGTTGCTGTTTAACTCCTTTAAAAAGCCGCTAGTGATTTGGTTTACAGTTCCACTTTCTATTATTGGTGTTTCGTTTGGTTTATTGAGTACTAATATGCCGTTTAGCTTTACCGCGTTCTTAGGCTTATTAAGCTTGAGCGGTATGATTTTGAAAAATGGCATTGTATTGCTTGATCAAATCAACCTTGAATTAGCATCAGGAAAAGACCCATACATAGCGATAGTAGATAGTGCGATCAGCCGTGTGCGCCCAGTGAGTATGGCGGCGTTAACGACAATACTAGGGCTTATCCCATTATTGTTTGATGCGTTCTTTAGCTCAATGGCGATCACTATCATGGCGGGTTTAGGTTTTGCGACCATTCTGACACTGATTGTAGTACCTGTAATATTTGCGATTTTGTTTAAAGTGCACCCAACACAAAGTCACACATAGAAAATACTGCCCTTGAGTAATATTTCTCACCAACCACAATGGCTTTAGAGTTTATTGTGGTTGGTTTTTTTATATCTAATTTTCCTCAATGACAGGAATATTATTTTATTTGAATTGGTATTCGTTAAGAAGACGGTGTTAAAGCAAGGGTATCTTCCTAAGCTATCCATTGATAATATAACTAAGATTTTTATAAAACCGCTTGGATATATATTATGAATAAAACCCTAACAGTAGCACTACTACTAAGTGCTACTTTAGTTACAGGTTGTACTACAATGACACCAGAAGAGTGTCAGAATGCAAACTGGCAAGCCATTGGCTATCAAGATGGAAAGAATGGCTCTGATTACAGTCTACTTCAAACATATGTAGAAGAGTGCAAAGAAGCAGGAATTAGTGTCGATCAGAAAGAGTGGTTTGTTGGCCAAAAATCAGGGTTAAGGCTCTATTGTTTACCTGATAATGGCTATCGTGTCGGGCTTGCAGGAAACCACTATAATGGCGTTTGTGCAAATGGAGAATTTGTAGAGCAATATAATCTTGGTTATAAAACGTATCAAATTGAAAAAGAGATCTCTGAAGTAGAATCAGAACTCCAGCAGATAAATTGGCAGTTAGATGCTCTTGATTCAAAAGAAAAAGATAAACGCAAACAGTTAAAAGAAGAACGTAAGCGTTTAGATATGAAGCGGATAGGACTCATGTTTGAAAAAACTCGGCTAGCGAAGCCTCAATATGGCTTTTCATTTGAGTTCTACTAAGTATAGTCAATGCCGCTGAAATCAGCGGTATTTTTTAGAATAGTGCTTTATGATGATAAAATCATGAGCATGATGAGTGAGAATATTTCAAGAGTAAAAGCTATATTTTGCGTGATAACCCTGTATAATCCGCCGCCTATTTACCTTGTTTGAATAACCAATACTTAGGAATTCCTTATGACTGAAGAAGAAAGAATTGAACTGCAACAAAACAACCCACTACACGGTCTTAAGTTAGAAATCTTACTGCAAGAGTTGGTTGATCATTACGGATGGGAAATTCTAGATACCGCGATGCGTTTAAACTGTTTCAACACAAACCCGTCAATGGCGAGTAGTGTTAAATATTTGAAGAAAACGCAATGGGCAAGAGAGAAGGTTGAAAACTTCTATTTATACCGTTTTAAACGTATGCCTAAAGCGTCTGATCTTGAATATCAAATGCCTCCTCGTTCACGTACGTTTGCTCATGGACTTGAGCCTCGTGAACCAATGGAATTAACGGTTGAATCGATTTTACTTTCTCAAGCGAAATCAGCATCAGCGCATCAAGCTCGTTCTCAAAACCGTGGTGGTAACTATCGTCGTTGATAATATAATTTACTAACTAAATTAATTACACCAAGTAACAGAAATGTCAAATAAGTTTAACTGCTTATTTGGCCTTTTTTTTGATATTTTATTATTTGTATTTTATATGTATACATTGCTTACTATTTGTTTTTAATATTCTGAATGATATATAAATAATTATATTAAATATCTATAACTTCTATATGTTAACGTATTTTGTTTATTTTAAATTAATATCAGTAAATTAAACTTATTAAGTTAATAATTCAATTGTGAGCTAGATCATAATTAATAAATTGTATTGCAAATAAGACAATTTACCATATTGCCGACTTAACACTTTGGGAGTAGATTTAAGTGAAATTCAGTTTATAAATTATTCTCTTATATGATTGATCTTACATCTGGAAAAGAAAGAATTATTCAAGAGTTTGTACCTGGTAAGCAGGTGACTTTAGCGCATCTGATTGCAAATCCAACAGAAGAACTGTGTGAAAGGGTTGGAGTAGAGAGCCAAGGTGCTATTGGTATATTGACGCTAACTCCGGGAGAAACATCGATAATTGCTGGTGATATCGCAACAAAATCGGCTAACGTTCATATTGGGTTTCTTGATAGGTTCTCTGGTGCATTGGTAATCACGGGATCTGTCGCAGCGGTTGATGAATCGTTGAAATCGGTATGTGATGTATTAAATAGAACCTTGTCTTACAATGCTTGCCAAATAACAAGAACCTAGTCTATGAAAAAAAACTTAGATAATGTTGTTTTTATTGGAGAGGTTGATGCCGGTAAATCTGCTCTGGTTGATAAGTTAGTAAATATTGATATTAATACTGGTAAAACACAAGCACCTATATTTTATCCTGGAAAAGTGATTGATACCCCTGGTGAATTCATTGATAAAAGGTCATTGAATGGTGCATTGCTTACAACTGTCTGCAATATAAAAACAATTGTTTTATTACATCCTGCAAATGGAAAGATATTTGCTCCACCAAGTGGGTTATTAAATGTTTATCCAAATAAAAACATTATAGGCGTGATCAGTAAAGTTGATGAGTATGACGCAGATATAGAACACGCAAAAAAATTATTTAAACAAAATAGAATTCCAGAGCCTTATTTTGAAGTTTCTATTTTAGATCAAGATTCGATAGATAAGCTTTCTCACTATTTATTATCACTTCAGTAGTTTACTGGGGAGATGTTGTGAAAACGGATAAGGAAGTGACGTTATGAAACAGCTAATTTCTGCTGCGGATATTCGACAAGCAAAGTCTGATAAAAAGACTTACCTTGTGGCACCTATTAAAGATTTTATTATTACTCCAGAAGCTCGTGAAGTGGCAAAAGTTGAAGGTATAGAGTTGTTAGATTCAGCGCCAGTTGTGGTTGAAACTGTTATGCCTGAATCTAAATGCATAGCATCAGAATCGACATGTTTGAAGGATCAAACTTCACGAATTCAGGCTGAAATTGAATCACAATTATCTCATGTAGATGCTGAAAAAAGTGCACATATTCAGCAACTAATCGCTGCTGCAATGGTTGATTTTAACCAACAACTACCAGCTTCTCCTCGTCAAATTAATGATGATGGCATTGTTTTGATCCGCGGTAATGCGGTGAAACTCGATGTATTTGATGGTGCTCCGGGTAAGAACATTGGCTTAACTGATGTGATTGGTGCTAAAGAAGGCAGCAACATGGGAGTGGGCTACATGGGATGGGAGAATGCATTTTTCCCTTGGACATTAAATTATGATGAAGTGAATGTGGTTCTTGAAGGTGAACTTCATGTGAAAACGGCATCAGGGACAACCATTGCGAAACCGGGTGAAATCATCTTTATCCCTAAAGACAGCACTGTCGAGTTTGGTACGCCAACTCATGTACGTTACGTTTATATCACTTACCCTGTTGAGTGGGCATAAGTATGAGCACGCGCAGTATACCTAACTTTATTACTGAAGATTATCTCAAGCAGTATTTTGGTATGCGACAAAATGGTGAAATTCAGCTAGAAATTGGCACCCGTTTTACCCCTGCCGCTCAGCAAATGCTGACAGAAAAAAAAATAACCGTACGTTGGTATGATGATAAAGGCCAAGTCTTTGTAGAAACAGAGTCTGTTGATCCAGTAATGCCAAAATTTGAACGTGTGCACCCACTGAAAAGCAACAATGTTCGTCCTGAAAATAGCTGTATGTTATGCCATTCAAGTGTCGATGAAAAACCGTCATTAATGACACATCTTGACGACAGAGTTCTTGTGCCTAAAACGCATCCTCGTATTTTATTACGAGGCAAGTTAGACACCTGTATTAGCTATTGTGTTGTTGTGCAATGTGCAATGAATAAACAACCTGAAATAGTAAAATGTTTCATGGCAGATATTCGTTCGTATTTAGGGCAAATTTTACAATCAGAAGTCACTAGCCAACCCTTACCTGAACTTAATTTGGGTGAGTTTGATTCTACCGTTATTCATCAATGGTCACATAATCCATTAATGCATCTTGGTCATGATCATATGCTGCCTAATGCAAATTATGGAAAATTAGTGGCAGAGCTGAATTATTTACGTGCACAAATTCGTGAATTGGAACTGACAGCGATAACAACGTTTCTTGACCCTAGCATGCAACTTACAAGCAATGGCGTAAACCGTGAAGGTGTTATCGCCGGTCTGAATCGTCTTTCTAGTGCCGTGTACGTGGTAATGATTTTGGTATGGCAGTACCAAAATGGGCATGAGTTCGTATTGAAAGGTATTTCAAAATGACGTTATTGGATAAGTGCCGAGAAGCTTGCTTAAAACAGCCAAAACGCATTGTTTTTCCTGATTGTAATGACGTTCGTTTGTTGCATGCGGCGAACGATTTAAAACGCTCGGGTTTGGCGGAACCTATTTTATTGGGTAGTCCGCATCTACTGCGCGATTACGCTCATAACAGCGGTGTAGCTATGCCGTGTTTAACCGTGTTGTCACCAGAATTTGCAGGCTGTTTTGATGAAATGGTCGTATGTTATATAGCAAAACAACGTAAACCAATGGAGAGAGAGACCGCTATTGAGTTGCTTAAACAGCCATTGAATTTTGCCATGATGATGGTGGATCAAGGGTATGCGGATATTTGTATTGCGGGTAATCAATCCTCAACAGGAGATGTGATCAGAGCATCTTTACGTGGTGTTGGTATTGCTGAACAAAGTAATACGGTATCGAGCTTTTTTATGATGCTGTCACCGGATGGTCAAAATACATTTGCTTTTTCAGATGCGGGAGTGATCCCACTTCCTACAGCAGAACAATTGGCAGATATCGCTATAGATACCGCGCGTAATTATCACCGTTTAACCGGTATTGAACCCCGTGTAGCCATGTTGTCTTTTTCAACCAAAGGCAGTGCGAAACATGCCACTATTAATCACGTTATTGAAGCCACAAACATGGTGCGAGAGCGTGAGCCAAATTTGATCATTGAAGGTGAAGTGCAATTTGATGCAGCAATAGTTCCTGCCATTGCTTCTCAAAAAATGCCTGGCAGTAAATTAGAAGGCAGCGCCAATGTCTTTATTTTCCCATCGTTAAATGCGGGAAATATCGCCTACAAAGTAGCTCAGCGTTTAGGTGGTTATATTGCACTAGGCCCAATGCTACAAGGGCTTGCTGGTTCGGTTCATGATTTATCAAGAGGGTGCAGCGCTGACGATATTGTTGATATCTCACTACTTGCCTCTAATCTTTAATGTTAAGTAATTAACTGACTGATATTTAAAAGGAAATAAAATGGAAGCTCTAGGTATTATTGAAACAAAAGGTCTTACAGCATTGATTGAAGCATCAGATGCGATGGTAAAAGCGGCACGTGTTGAGTTAGTTGGCTACAAACAAATTGGTTCTGGCATTGTGTCGGCAATTGTTCGTGGTGACGTAGCCGCATGTAAAGCAGCAACCGATGCAGGTGCAGCAGCAGCGCAACGTTTAGGTGAAGTGGTAGCTGTACATGTTATCCCTCGTCCACACAGTGATTTAGAAGCGATTTTCCCTATTAAACTAGAAGAAACCGCCTCAGAAAAAGAAACAACCGCGGCTAAATCGGCTCGCAATACAAAATAGATATTTTAGAGAAGGGTAGAAAAATGGATGCATTAGGTATTTTAGAAACCAAAGGGTTAACGGCGTTAATTGAAGCGTCAGATGCCATGGTGAAAGCTGCTCGTGTTGAATTGGTGGGTTACCAACAAATTGGCTCGGGTTATGTCGTTGCCCTTATCCGTGGTGATGTTGCGTCATGTAAAGCAGCAACGGATGCGGGTTCTGTGGTTGCTCAGCGTTTAGGTGAGTTGGTCGCGGTACATGTTATTCCTCGTCCATCAAAAGATTTAGAAAAAGTATTCCCTATTACCCCTAAATCAAAGTAATGGCTTGCCCTTAGGTTCATGGTGGATCTAGGGGATACCTTTTAGTAAGGAGATCTCATGAGAATTGCTCGTGTTATCGGTCATGTGATTGCAACCGTACGCAGTCGAAATATGCAAATGGATAAGTTGTGTTTAGTTGAGTTTGTTAACCCTCAAGGTAAGGCCACAGGTGAAGTTCATATTGCAATGGATCAGCTCGGTGCTGGTGAAGGCGAATGGGTAATGGTGGTGTCTGGTAGCTCAGCAAGAACAGCTTATTCTGGCTCGAATGATGGGTCTCCAGTTGATCTTTGTGTTGTTGGTATTATTGATGAAGTTACCGCAGGCGGCGAGCGTTGTTACGGAAAGTAACCCTAGCAAGAGCGGTGGAGTAGTGAACATGGATCCAAAACAAATTGAAGAAATCGTAAAGCAGATTGTATTACAGCTGAATGGTAATGATCACTCTGCTTTGGATCAGAAAATCAACACGGAAAAAGGGAATTACGGCGTATTCCCAACCTTAGATGGTGCCGTTGCTGCAGCAACAAAAGCTCAAAAACAGATCAGAAGCGTTGCGTTACGTGATGAAATGATCACCGCTATTCGTCGTATGGCGAAAAAACACGCACAAGAGCTGTCGGAAATGGCAGTGGAAGAAACGGGCTTTGGTCGTGTTGAAGACAAAATTAAAAAACACATCTTAGTTTCTCAGCGTACGCCGGGCACTGAGATTTTGTCGCCTCAAGCCGCTTCGGGTGATATGGGTATGAGCTTGATGGAAAATGCCCCTTGGGGAGTGATTGCCTCAGTGACCCCAAGTACTAACCCAAGCTGCACGGTGATCAATAACGCGATCAGTATGATTGCGGGTGGTAATGCTATTGTGTTTGCACCGCATCCTGCAGCAAAAAAAGTGTCTCAATATGCGATTCAACTAGTCAACAAAGCATGTGAAAGTGTAGGGGGACCGAATGCTATTTGTACCACAGTAGAAACGCCATCACTGGAAAATGCAGAAGCCCTATTTGTTTACCCTGGCATACATTTGTTGGTGGTAACGGGTGGCGATGCGGTGGTTGATGCGGCTCGCCGTGTTACCGATAAGCGATTAATTGCCGCTGGTCCGGGAAACCCACCAGTTGTGGTTGATGAAACAGCAGACATTGAACGTGCGGCAGTTTCTATCGTTCAAGGTGCCTCGTTTGATAACAACATCGTGTGTGCAACAGAAAAAGAAATCATTGCCGTTGACGTGATTGCTGATGATTTAAAAGCAGCAATGTGTCGAAATGGTGCGCACTTATTGACCCTAGATGAAGCCGAAGCCATCGCTAAAGTGGTGCTAAAAGGCTACCCAGGTGATAAGCCATCAGCCAACCCACAATGGGTAGGTCGTGATGCGTCTAAGTTGGCAGCCGCTGCTGGTATTGAGGTGCCAGAAGAAATCCGTTTGTTGATTTTTGAAGCCGAAAAATCTCACGTATTTGCAGTGACTGAGCAAATGATGCCCATCTTACCGCTCATTCGTGCTGCAAATGCTGATCAAGCGATTGATTGGGCAGTTGAGTTGGAGAATAAAAACCGTCACACCGCAGCAATTCACTCTAAAAATATCGATGTGTTAACTCGCATGGCATATGAAATGGATTGTAGCTTATTAGCGAAAAATGGTCCTTCTATTGCGGCGATTGGTGCTGGTGGTGAAGGTTGGACAACCATGACGATCTCAACACCAACAGGTGAAGGTGTAACCAATGCGCTGACCTTTACTCGTAAACGTCGTTGTACCGCAGTAAATTCATTTAGGATTGTGTAAGCCATGAAGACGGATTATCTAGCTAGAGCTAATGAAAACCTATTGATCATTGATGATATCGTGAATGACGAAACGCCATTCACTGCGCCAGAAACGATCTTTATTGGCGTTGATTTAGGCACAGCAGACATTCAAACCGTCGTCATTAATGATCAAGGAACGCCAATTGCGGCGTTCCTTGATTGGGCGGATGTCGTAAGAGATGGCGTGGTCGTCGATTACGCAGGAGCATGTCGTATTGTGCGCTGTCAACTAAACAAAGTTCAACAGAAGTTAGGCATTGAACCAAAAGAAGTGATTACCTCTTATCCTCCAGGAACTGATCCAAGAATTTCAATCAATGTCGTGGAATCTGCTGGTGTGGTAGTAAGTCATGTCATTGATGAACCTTGCAGTGTCGCGGCACTTCTTCATATTAAAAATGGAGCCGTTGTTGATGTAGGAGGCGGCACAACAGGTACGGCCATTATTGAAAATGGTGAGCTTCAATTGTCTTTAGATGAACCGTCAGGCGGTCGTCACGTAAGCTTAACGATTGCAGGTGGTTTAGGCGTTGATATGGAAGAGGCTGAGGTATGTAAACGCCGCAGTCATGAAGATCCAATGATAGCTGCTATGGTGAAGCCTGTAATTGAAAAAATGTCAGACATTGTGGCAAGTCATATTGCAAATCATCAACCTGAAGCGATTTATCTGACGGGTGGCGGCACCTTAATAAAAGGGTTCTCTGATATTTTCAAACACACCTTTCCAACCATTGAAATTATTGAATTGTCTCGTGCCTTGTACTTAACGCCGTTAGCGATAGCAAGTTACGGACTTACCTTGCAAGAAGAGGCATAAATGATGACAACGCTCACTCCAAATACGATCGCTACCATAGTGACTCAAACGTTACAGCAATGCCATTTTACTACGGGTTTCACCTTTCGCTCTCCAGCGATCACCGTAACTGGACCGTATTGTGTTAATCAACTTGGTTCTGCATTGAATGAACTTGGAGCGAAGCACGTTTTATTGGTTGCAGACAAAATGGTGTGGCAATTAGGGTTAACCGCAAGCTGTGAAACCGCCATTCAATTAGCGGGGCTAACGTTAACCTTATTTACGGATATTCAAGGCGAGCCAGACAGCGAGTTGGTCGCTAAAGGTATCGCAACTTTAAATGAAAGTGGCGCTGATTTTGTTTTAGGTTTAGGTGGTGGTTCAGCGTTAGACACCGCAAAAGCGATTGCTGTGTTGGGCGATTATAATGGCGCATTGACTGAGTTTAAGGTCGGTGGTTTGGCTTCTCGTCATGTGGGGTTAGGTGCCATACCTACCACTGCAGGTACCGGTTCAGAAGCCACTGATATTACTGTTATTAAAGACGTGATTAACAACATTAAAGTGCCAATCAAGGGGCCTGCATTAGTGCCAGATCTAGCCTTGCTTGATCCTGCATTAATGCTGGGCGTACCTTCTAACATCACAGCGGCAACAGGGATAGATACTTTAACGCACGCCATTGAGGCCTATACCTCAAGACATTCTAATCCATTAGCTCAGGCCTATGCATATCACTCGATTGAGATGGTGGTAAAAGCTCTACCTACTGCGGTTGGCTGTGGCGACGATATGGACATGCGGTTAAGCATGGCGATTGCCGCTTATAAAGCAGGTTTATCATTCAGTAATGCTGGGCTTGGATTAGTCCACGCAATTTCTCATCAAGTGGGGGCGTTTTATCATATACCTCATGGTGTGGCGAATGCCATTTTACTGCCTTATGTGATGGTGTTTAACCGTCTATGTTGTGAAAACACCTACGCTGAAATTGCAAAAGCATTAGGAGTTGATCGCGACATGATGACACCAAGAGAACGTTGTCAGGCAGCCATTTTAAAAGTAAGACAATTAATCTCAGATTTAGGGCTACCGAGCTCATTAGCAGAGTTTAATGTTAACCCAAATGATTTTAGTGTTATTGCAGAACAAGCCTTGTCTGACATTTGTTTAATAGGAACACCTCGCCAAGTAAATGCGACTCAAATTGTAACGTTACTTGAACAAGCATTAGCGGGTGACTTGAGAATGGAAGGCTAATCATGGAAAGGAAAATCATTCACAGCGTAGGTATTGATATTGGCACCACGACAACACAAGTTATTTTTTCTACCCTGACAGTGGTTAACCGAGCTCCTGCTTCACAAGTACCGATGTATGAGTTTATTGACCGTGAAATTAGTTACCAAAGCCCAGTGTCATTTACTCCAATTGCACACGATGGCGTGATAGACGTAGTGGCATTGCGCCAGTTTATTGATCAGCAAATTGAACTGGCAGGGTTTGATGCACAAGGGGTTGATACGGGGGCTATCATCATCACCGGTGAAACCGCCAAAGCTCACAATGCACGTGATGCCATTATGGATTTATCGCATCAATTAGGTGATTTTGTGGTTGCTACCGCAGGCCCTAATTTAGAATCGATCATTGCGGGTAGAGGAAGCGGTGCTCAAGAGTTTTCAGAAAAAAATCATGCGAAAGTAGTCAACATTGATATTGGTGGCGGCACATCAAATTATGTGGTGTTTAACAACGGAAAAGTCGTGGATACCGCGTGTTTGAACATTGGTGGGCGATTGGTTGAGCTTAACGTAAAAGGCGAAGTAAGCTACTTACATAAGCCAGCTATTGCCGTTATTAATGATTTATTTGGTGAAGCGTTAAACCCAAGACAGATCAGTCGTGATCATTTATTACGTATTGTGGCACGCATGGCCGATTTAATTATCGAGCAAATGAATGGCAAGTTAACGGAGTTATCCGCGCGCTTATTACAAACACCAGAACTAAAAGATATTACCGATATTGATGCCGTGTTTATTAGCGGTGGCGTCGGTGATTGTTTCTATCTTCAACAACAAGAAGAACAAGATATTACGGAGTTTGGTGATGTTGGGCCATTGCTGGCTCGTGCGTTATTACGCCATCAAGAATTAGAAAAATTCACGATAAAAAAACCAAATCAAACGGTCAGAGCGACAGTGATTGGGGCGGGTGCTTATTCATTAACGCTCTCTGGCTCTACGATCTGGTTGAACTCAGATGAATTGCCTTTAAAGAACATTCCTGTAGTGCATCCATCGGTTGATTGGCAACAAGTTACGCCTGAGATATGTAATGAAATTGTTCTTGCAGCAGAAAGAATGGATCTGGCGCTATCACATGACCATTACGCCATCTCTTTTGACGAAACCATGCCCATAACTTATCAAGCAGTGCAGCATGTCGCCCGAGAATTAGCGGCATTTTATGACAAGCATGGTAATCACCATGCGATGTTTTTAGTGATTCTGCATAACGATATTGGTAAAGCGTTAGGTATGGAATTACAGCCTTTATTAGCAACAAATGCGTTAAGTGTTATTGACGAGGTAGCCACTCACGAAGGGGATTACATCGACATTGGTAAAAGTTATTTCGGTGGGGAGATTGTACCGTTAACCGTTAAATCTCTTGCCTTTCCATCTTAATTAGGAAGTATTTTTATGAAATTGAAAACGAACCTGTTTGGTCAAAGCTATCAATTTAGGGATGTAAAAGATGTGTTAGCAAAAGCATCAGAACTTCGATCAGGTGATGTATTGGCAGGGGTTGCAGCAGAGACAGCCCAAGAGCGTATTGCTGCAAAACATGTATTATCTGAAATGACACTTAATGACTTACGTGAAAACCCAGTCGTGAGTTACGAATCAGATATCATTACGCGTATTAACCAAGACAGCTTGAACTGTTCTGTTTTTGAAAGCATTAAAAACTGGACGGTGAGTGAACTGCGTGAATACGTATTATCGGATGATCCAACTAAAGAAGATTACCAACGCTTACGTAAAGGCTTAACTGCAGAAATGGTGTCGGCAACGGCTAAATTAAGCTCAAACAGTGATCTTATGTACGGTGGTAAAAAACTTAACGTAATCACAAAAGCGAATGCAACGGTAGGCCTTCCGGGTCGCTTTAGCTGCCGCCTACAGCCAAACGACACGCGTGATAATGTGGGCTCTATTTTAGCGCAGACGTATGAAGGGCTGTCTTTTGGTTGTGGTGATGCGGTTATTGGTATTAACCCAGTAACAGACAGCGTTGAAAACACAACTCAAATGCTGAATTCAATTCAAGAAGTGATCACCAAGTTTGATATCCCTACGCAACCCTGTGTATTAGCGCACATTACGACCCAAATGGAAGCGGTACGTAAAGGTGCACCTGCGGGGCTGTTATTCCAAAGTATTGCTGGCTCAGAGAAAGGGCTGAATGAGTTTGGTGTAACGGTAGATATGCTGGATGAAGCGTATGAAATCGGTAAACAATACAGCAATTTAGCTGGCGATAACATGATGTATTTTGAAACGGGCCAAGGCTCTGCGTTATCAGCAAATGCACACAATGGCGCAGACCAAATGACAATGGAAGCCCGTTGTTATGCTTTGGCTCAACGCTATAACCCACACTTGGTGAACACCGTTGTTGGCTTTATCGGTCCTGAGTATCTATACAACCATCAACAAATCATTCGTGCAGGGCTAGAAGATCATTTCATGGGGAAATTATCAGGCATGCCAATGGGGTGTGATGCCTGTTACACCAACCATGCAGATACTGACCAAAACTCAAATGAAAACCTATTGGTATTGTTAGCGGCATCCGGCGTGAACTTCGTGATAGGCATGCCACTGGGTGATGACATTATGTTGAACTATCAAACAACGGCATTTCATGACACCGCAACGGCTCGTCAGCTATTGAACTTACGACCAGCGCCAGAGTTTGAAGCGTGGATGGAAACCATGGGATTAATGGAAAATGGTCGCTTAACATCGAAAGCGGGCGACCCGTCAATTTTCTTTAAGTAAGGAATAGGTAATGAACGATCAAAATATTCAAAACATTGTCGCGACGGTATTAGCTCAGCTTGGTGAAACGAATATACAGTCTTCCACTATCACCAAAATTGTTGACGATTCTGTTAATGCGATTGAATCCCCATCAATGGATGAGGGTTCGTTGCCAGACCTTGGTGAAGTACGCTTTAAAAAATGGAATGGAGTGCAAAACGCTGCAGATCCCAAAATCATTGACGATCTAATGAGCCAAACGAACGCTCGAATGGGGACTGGCCGTGCAGGCCCTCGCCCTCGTACTGTGGCGTTATTGCGATTTTTAGCGGATCACTCTCGTTCAAAAGACACAGTCATCAAAAATGTGGAATCTTCGTGGTTAGAAGAGCGCGGTTTGATGGAAGTACAAACTTGTACCGTTGATAAAGACCAATATTTAACGCGTCCAGATTTAGGCCGTAAGTTAAATGATGAAGCAAAATTAATCATCAAAGATAAATGCAAACAAGCACCTCAAGTACAGGTGGTGCTATCGGATGGATTGAGCCTAGATGCGGTGACCAGTAATCACGGTGAAATTCTTCCTGCGTTACTAAATGGTCTTAAAAATGCGGGGTTAGATGTTGGTACGCCTTTCTTCCTGCGTTATGGACGAGTTAAAGCGCAAGATGAAATTGGGATGTTATTAAATGCCCAAGTGAATATTTTATTGATTGGTGAACGCCCAGGACTTGGCCAGTCAGAATCATTAAGCTGTTACGCAATTTATAACCCAACAGCAGATACGGTGGAATCAGATCGTACCGTTATTTCCAATATTCACGCTGGTGGTACACCACCCGTAGAAGCGGCAGCAGTAATTGTTGATCTTGTAAAAGAGATGTTGGCGAAGAAAGCCAGTGGCATTAATTTAAAGCGTTAGCAGGAGAGTAACATGGCTATTTATGACAAGATCCAACCCGCTGTTTTAGCAACTCGCGTGATTGCTTCTGTTGACCCCGTGTACAAAGAAAAACTGGGGCTAGAAGCTCACCATAACAGCATTGGTTTAATTACAGCAGATTGCGATGATGTGACGTATTGCGCGTTAGATGAAGCAACAAAAGCGGCGAATGTTGATGTGGTTTACGCTAAATCATTCTATGCAGGTGCAGCACACTCTTCAGGCCCGACGTCGGGTGAAGTGATTGGCATTATTGCTGCTACCAACCCTGCGGATGTGATCGCTGGACTTGAGCGAGTCAAAGCTTTCATTGAATTTGAAGCAGGTTTCCAATGCGCTAATGAAGATGGTGATATTGCTTATTTTGCTCATCTTGTTTCATCAACCGGGACGTTCCTATCTCAAGAAGCGGGCGTTGAAAAAGGCGAAGCGCTGGCGTATTTAATTGCGCCACCGCTTGAAGCCATGGTAGGGCTAGATGCTGCATTAAAAGCGGCCGATGTGAAATTGGTGAACCTATTTGCTCCACCTTCTGAAACTAACTTCGGTGGTGGTCATTTAACGGGTTCTCAAGCGGCGTGTCGTGCGGCGTGTGAAGCGTTTGAAGCGGCGGTGATTGATGTTGCTCGTAACCCAATCTCGAACTGAGTGTAGGAGTAGTCGATGAATCCGTTGTTAAAACAGGTTCAAGACAGTGGTGTGATTGGCGCAGGTGGGGCAGGGTTCCCCACCTACGTTAAACTAGACTGTCAGGTGGATCTTATCTTAGCTAATGGCGCAGAGTGTGAACCATTATTATATAAAGATCAGGTTCTTATGCAGCGTTGGGCAAGAGATCTTTTTGGCGGAATGCTGCTTGCGATGAAAGAAGTCGGTGCAAGCCGTGGTGTGATAGGCATTAAAAAGAAAAATGCTGATACCATCGCTATTTTAGAAGTCGAATTACCAGAAACCATTGAGCTATGTTTGATGGAGGATGTATATCCTGCCGGTGATGAAGTTGAATTAGTTTATGAAGCGACAGGTAAGCGTATTCCATCAGGCGGTTTACCAAAAGATATTGGTGTCATGGTGAATAACATTGAATCCTTTATCAATGTATACCGTGCATCAAAAGGCATCCCAACGACTGAAACGATGGTCACGGTACACGGGGAGGTCTCAAAACCTTATACGACATGGTTACCAGTGGGAATGAGTTACCAAGAAGCGATAGATTTAGCGGGTGGAATAACCTGTTCAGATTACGTAATTATAGAAGGTGGCCCCATGATGGGCTCTGTGACAGAAGATCTTTCCTTACCAATTACTAAGATTTCCAGTGGTTTACTAGTACTGCCAAAAAACAATCGAGTCGCTCGTATTAAATTGCGCAGTGAACAGGATTTATTGCGTATTGGAAAATCGGCGTGTGATCAATGTCGTTTGTGCAGTTCCATGTGCCCAAGAGGGTTACTCGGCTACCCTATTCAACCACATTTGGCTATGCGTTCATTGCAAGTTTCTGGCGTGAATAACTTGCCTGATGCATTGGCGGCTCAAGCGTGCAGTGGGTGTAATTTATGTACAATGTGGTCATGCCCTGAGGGGTTAGATCCAAGCCGAGTCTGTGGCATAACAAAAAGAACCCTACGAGATAACAATCAACTACAAACACCAGCTCAATTACAAGCGAAAACGAGAGATGTTCACCCATTAAGAGAGTATCGAGGTGTACCAACTAAGCGTTTGGTTTGTTGCTTAGAGTTGACTGATTATATCTATACCAAAGCGGAATTTATGGGGTTTGACGCCTTATTTAGTGCCGCTTTATCTCAAAATGCTGACTTCATGAAGCGGGTGTCTATTCCCTTATCTCAGCATATAGGTAAGCCCGCAGTCGCAATGGTAAATGTGGGTGATGCAGTTAAAAAAGGGCAAATATTAGGACAAGCAACACCTGATGGGTTAAGTGTTGCTGTGCACTCAAGTGTTAATGGAACTGTGGTTTCTGTTGGCAATAGTATTGTTATTGAACGAATTTAAGAAAGAGAATGTGATGTTAAATTCAATAGGTTGTATCGAATTAAATTCTATTGCTCGTGGCTTTTTAGTCTCTGATGCGATGCTAAAAGCAGCCAGTGTTGAGATTCTATTTAATCGCACCATTTGCCCTGGGAAATTCATGATCATGGTAGGGGGCGATGTTGCTGCGGTAAATGCCGCCGTTGAAACTGGGCTTCGAATAGGCGGCGGAGAAGTGGTGGATGACTTGATCATTGCTAACGTTCATCCTGATGTTTTCCCTGCTATATCAGGTACTCGCATTGTTGAGCAAACAGGAGCGTTAGGAATTGTAGAGACTTTCTCTGTTGCAGCTATTGTTGAAGCTGCAGATGCCGCGGTAAAAGCGGCTAATGTTGAATTATTAGAAGTTCATATGGCAATGGCAATAGGTGGCAAAGGATTTGTAACGTTAACAGGAGATGTCGCGTCAGTGCAAGCCGCAGTCGATGCCGCAGCTGAGAGAATAAAAGGAAAAGGAGTGTTGGTGGATAAAGTAGTAATAGCCCAACCTTCTAAAGAAATATTGCAAGGTACGATTTAGTTTAATAGTGATTAACACTTTGAATATTCATCAGTGAATGAATAGAATTTTTAGGGAAAAAATATCATGAATGACATTATTATATACATTATGGTCGGCTTTATGGTTCTTGGTGCAGTGGATAAAGCACTTGGAAATAGGTGGGGGTACGGAGAGAAATTCGATGAAGGCTTTATGGCAATGGGGGCATTAGCCTTAGCTATGGTCGGGGTCGTGAGTTTAGCGCCTGTACTTGCAACCTTACTTAGCCCTGTTGTTGTGCCTTTATACACAGCATTAGGTGCTGATCCTGCAATGTTTGCTGGTACTTTATTAGCAAATGACATGGGTGGTTATCCATTAGCGATGAGCATGGCTCAAACACCAGAAGCGGGTAACTTTGCTGGTCTTATCCTAGGCTCAATGATGGGACCAACGATTGTATTTACCATTCCTGTTGCTCTTGGGATCATCAATAAAGAAGATACCCCATTTTTAGCTCGTGGTGTGCTGATTGGTCTAACGACTATTCCTGTCGGTTGTTTGGTTGGTGGACTATTTGCAGGGTTCGATTTTGCGATGATCTTGGGTAACCTCATTCCTATCGTGATAGTGGCGGGGTTAATTGCTGTAGGTCTATGGTTAAAACCAGACTCAATGATCCGTGGTTTTGAAATATTTGGTAAAGGCGTTATAGCCATTATTACATTAGCGTTAGCGGCAATTGTGGTTGAAACACTAACCGGTTTTGTGGTTATTCCAGGTATGGCTCCAATCTCTGATGGTATCGAAATTATCGGTGCGATTGCGATTGTACTTGCTGGTGCTTTCCCAATGGTTCACTTCATTACGAAGCATTTCAATAAGCCGTTAATTCAGCTTGGTCGTGCAATGGGCATGGGTGAAACGGCGGCGGCTGGTTTAGTTGCAACCTTAGCTAACAGTATCGCCATGTTTAATATCATGAAAGACATGGATGATCGTGGAAAAATCATTAACGTGGCTTTTGCTGTGTGTGCTTCTTTCGCCTTTGGGGATCATTTAGGTTTTACAGCAGCGGTAAACAGTGAGCTTATTTCTGCGGTAGTGTTAGGTAAATTGGTTGGTGGTGTAACGGCACTCTTTATTGCGGTATACATTACTCGCAATATGAGCGTTGCAGACAAACCAGAAACTGAAACGAAAGCAGAAGAAAAAGCGGCGTAACTGTTCGCATATTCTGTTATTTTTAATATAAAAACGCCAAGCGAGGTAACCCAAGCTTGGCTTTTTTTGTGCTGTTCATTTTATGCGTTATTGCACCTATGATGTTACGTAAGTCAGTACCTACTACGGCTGTTGCTTAGTTGGAGCAAGCGCAATCTCACGGATACACACGTTTTGAGGCTGTTGGTAAGCAAAAGAAACTGCACGCGCAATATCATCAGCAGCTAGTACGCCACCCATGCTTTCTTTCCATTCGCCGTAACCGTCTTTGATTTCTTGAGAAGAGGTATGAGAAAGAAGCTCAGTTTCAACTGCACCAGGTGCAATCGTTGTAACGCGAACGTTTGATGCTGCCACTTCTTCACGTACGTTTTCAGAGATAGCGTGAACCGCAAACTTAGTACCACAGTAAGCCGCATGGCTTGGGAATGTTTTCTTACCAGCGATAGAGCTGATGTTAATGATAGTACCTGTATTGCGTTCCATCATAGGAGCTAGAACTGCTTGCATACCGTTTAGAAGGCCAATAACGTTTACATCAAACATTGTCTTCCACTCTTGTGCATCTTGTGTGTCGATTTGACCAAGAAGCATAGCGCCAGCATTGTTGATTAGCGCATCAACAGGACCAAATTTCGCTTCACCTTGAGCGATTGCAGCATCAAAAGAGGCCTTGTCAGTAACGTCTACTTTTACAGATAAAGAGTTTGGAAGGTTTAATGCTTCAAGACGGTCAACACGACGAGCTAAAAGAAGAAGCGGGTGACCTTCATCGCTTAAACGACATGCGATTGCTTCACCAATACCAGAGCTTGCACCTGTAATAACAACTAATTTTTTCATCTTCTATTTCCTCATTAAATTCAATAAATAATCGAACCAGAACCCTGCTTCGTTGCGATGGAGGTATATTACTGAAAACTTCATTGTTGATATATAGTCATTTACTTGAAACTCTATTGCTGTACTGCAACAATAGGAGATCTTTATTTTATGGTGTATAACTTATGATTAATCATATCAACCTTACCGATATCCGATCTTTTGTGCTTATTGCTCGTTTAGGCAACTTTACTAAGGCCGCTGAAACCTTAGATGTTTCGCGCTCACACGTTTCACGGCAAATAAGCAGCTTAGAAAAGCAGATGGGCGTAACACTATTAATCCGCACAACACGTACTTTAAGAATGACCGAAGCGGGTAAGCATTTCTATCAACAATGTGAACAAGCCCTTCATACGATAGACCAAGCGCTTCTCTCTGCGGTTGATGATATAGAAAAGGTACAAGGCGAGATAAAGGTAAACTGTGTTGGGGGATACTTAGGAGAGGTATTTATTGCTGATATTGTAAATGCTTTTATGCAGCAATACCCAGAGATTTCTGTGAGTTTAGATTTTAGCAGTAATCGTGTGGATTTAATTGAAGAGGAATTTGATATTGCGTTTCGTATGGGAGCGTTAGAGGACTCAGGATTTATCGCAAAAAAACTGCTTGATATTGAAATGGAAACCTTGGCGAGCCCCTCTTATTTAGCCAAGTATGGACGCCCCCTGCATCCTAAGGAGCTTGCTTTACATCATTGTTTAACAGGTTCGGTTCGTAAATGGCACTTTCAATCAATTATAGATAATGAGCAAATTGATATTTCAGTAAAAGGTAATTTACAGTGTAAAAATGGGCGAGTACTGGTGGCAGGAGCCATTGCTGGTAATGGTATTATTCGAGTGCCGAAGATTTATTGTGAACAAGAAATTACGACGAAACAGTTAGAACCCGTGTTTGATAAATGGACCATTCCTAGTGTTGATTTTTCAGCCCTTTATCATCGAGATCGATACCAACCTAAAAGGTTAAAAACCTTCATTGAATTTATAAATCAAGCTTGTAGAGAAAAATAAAGTAAGAAATGTTGATATTTAGCTCTGTATAGAGATAAAAAGTGGAAGTTAAGTAAAAAAAAGCTAACATAAATAAAGACGTATTTTAAATGGATATTTTGGGGTTGTATGGGCGTTCGGGTTAAGTTAGCTTTATTTTTATTGGTATTATTTTCAATTTCAATTGCCAGTTCTATCCTCACTTTTAAATTAGAATCATATGGTGAGGAGAAACTAATCTGGGTAATACATACTCATGATGTGATTACCAATTCAGAACGATTACTAAGCAGTATGAAAGACGCTGAAACGGGCCAGAGAGGATATTTATTAACTCAAGAAGTTACCTATTTAGAGCCTTATTATACTGGTATGTCGAATGCACAGCAGATTTTTAAAGAATTAAGAGTGCTAACTAAAGATAACCGAGAGCAGCAAACAGCATTAGATCATATTAATGAAGCGATGAAGTCAAAATTTGATGAGCTTGCATTAACTGTTGAACTTGTTGAATATGATAACTTATCTCAAGCACTTAAAGTGGTAAAAGAAGATAGAGGTAAAGCATATATGGATGATCTAAGAGTGGATCTTAATGAATTCATAAATATAGAGCTTCTTTTATTAGAGGCACGCAAAGGTGGCTTTAAAGAAAATCGAACCCAACTAATCACCTTGATCAAAATGCAAATTGCTCTGTTGATATTTCTGGCTATTGCAACAATCTTTTTTATGAAGCGTAATTTATTTGATCCATTAAACCTTTTACTTCTTAGTACAAAAAAAATGCAAAAAGGAGAGAAGTTAGATATCACGGATGTCGTTGAGAAAAATGAAATGGGTGATTTATTAACCGCTTTTTTTAAAATGAATGAAATCGTACATGAAAAGACAGAAGTACTTGCTTACAAAGCTCATCACGATGAACTGACTGGTTTGAAAAATCGCAGTATGGTGTATTCAGAGTTACAAGATGCCATTAATCGCAGTGGAAAAGTTGAAACCAAGATTGCAGTATATTTTTTAGACTTAAATAAATTTAAGGATATTAATGATACTTTAGGCCACGATGTTGGTGATGAAGTATTGATCCAAACTGCTCGTATTTTGACAGAAACCGTTCGTTCTAGAGATGATATATTTCGATTAGGTGGTGATGAATTTTTAATTATAGCTCAAGATATAAGTCATCAATCTGGTATCGATAGACTAACGTTAAAGATTATCGAAAAATTCTCTTCACCGATACTGATAAAAGGGAAAAGATTACCTATTTCTTTAAGTATTGGGGTTGCAAGCTATCCAAATGATAGTTTGAATGGTGAAGAATTGATTAAATTTGCAGATATTGCTATGTATGAAGCGAAAAAAGAACAAGGCAATACCTGCTGTGAATTTAAGCCCTCACTTCTTAAAAGAGACGGCGATTAATTGAATTTTTTATTTAAGTGATATTGATTCTTTCCTGAAAGTTTAGCTTGGTACATAGCTTTGTCGGCTTTCTGTAACGCACTTTCTAGCGAAGTTTTACTCTGAGCTTCCCAATAATAAACCCCAATGCTGGCTGAGACACTTGGGGTATTACCGTTAATCATAATTGGTTGATTGATCGCGGCTAAAATACGTTGCAATATTTTGTAGATATCATTGTGTTGGGCCGATTCATTTTTTGATAAAAATACGCCAAGTAAAAACTCATCTCCAGATAGTCGTGCCACCAAATCGTGTTGATACACGCTGTGTGTTAATCTCTGAGCAATCACTTTAAGAAGTTCGTCCCCACATTGATGTCCATAGTTATCATTTACCGCTTTAAACCCATCTAGGTCTACAAAAAGAAGGTGGATAGATTTATTTTTTGTGTGTGCTTGTAATAGTGATTTGTATGCATTCTGTCTATTGGCTAGACCTGTTAATGCATCATGGTTAGCTTCAAAATGTAATCGTTTAAGCTCTCGTTCCTGACTTTGATCGCTAATTGATACGATAAACGATTCTACTTTATTATCATTGTTTTTAATGGTTTTGATAGTGACTAAACATGGCAACCAAGCCGCATTATCTTCTTTTTGGTTTGATAACTCAGCACTGGAAACATCGGTTTGAATTTTAAGAAATCCATGAGTAAGTAGCTGTCTACATAGAGTGAAATTAAACTCAATCACTTGACGCAAATAAAGGTCATTAAGAGTGCTAATTTCTCCAAAATTGCGTATAAATGCATTGTTTTTAATCTCGATTTCTAATGCTCTAGTTAATACAATTACAGCGCTTGGGTTTTGGTCAAAAATCATCTCAGCCAGACGTTGTCGTTGTTCAGAAAGATAGCGTTCACTGATGTCTTCTATATGGATTAATACATTTCTATCATCCGCAATTGGATAGGCTGAAACTTTAAATAGCTGCCCACTTACCTGATGGCGAAGTATGATTGGCTCTAAGCGCTGATGCTGCTCTATATGTGCTTGTAAGGCAATCATTCGATTACTAGGTTCAAAGTCTATTAATATTTCATCGATCACTTGGGATCTTTTACCTAAGGCTTTATCGTATTTATTTGGCTTAATATGTGGCAATAGTTGTTTTGCTGCAGGATTATAATAAATCAGGTCTTGATTTGAAGATACGACTAGTAAACCCTGTTCAAGAGAATCAAGTACTTGGTTTATATAGTGATTTTTATCTTCTAAATGTTGAAATACTTGAGATAATAAGCTGTCTCGATGACTTAAGTTATCGAGCATATCATTAAAGCAGCGAGTCACCATTCCTAGTTCATCTGGATGTATTATGTCTAAGCGTTGGTTGGTTACACCTTTTTTTATTACGCTTTGCATTGAGTTAAAAATAGATAATAAAGGCGTTGCGATCAGTTTATGTAAACGATGAGCAAAAAATAACGCTAATATTGATAACGCGAGTGTCGTTAATAAGAAAACAGTGATGATCTGATTACGCTGTTTGAACATATTATCTTTTGATGTCCATACCGTTAGTTCACCTAAATATTCATTACCTAAGGTAATTGGATGCGTAACCGAAAAGAAAATAGAATCACTGCAATGAATAGTACGCTTAGTCCATTGGCAGTTATCAGGTAAGTTATCTAGTTTAGCAAATAATTTGTTGTCTATATTTTCAACATAAGCAGCAATCACTTCGGGGTCAAATGAAAGAGCTTCCATTTGATCTAAACCTGTCATTTTATCATTGAAAATAAGGGCTCCTGATAAATTACTTGCAATACCTTGAGTTAAAATAGAAGTTCGCGTGTGCAAGTTAGCGCTGTGAGTAATACCAAAGAGGTGAGCAATGCTTGCTCCTAAAATTAAGGTGCTAAGTGTTATTAGTACCCAGATAGGGTAAATCACTTTTTTACGTAGCGGTAATGCACTAAACCAACGAGCAATCATTGAGCCTCCTTATTGTCTGCAAGAGCTGAGACCGAGAGTAATTGTGATCGTAGAGAAAGCCCTGTTGGTACTAAATTATTCAAACTGATTAGAGGTTTAATACGATTATTCTCTTTAATAAATGCAATGCTTCCACCCGCATGAATAAATGCCGCACTTTCACCGATCAATAGTGCATGTGGGTATAAGGTTTTAAGATGAGCGAGTAATTTAGGCTTTTGAGTTGTGGTATAAATAAGATGGCATGAGGATACCGCTATCTTTTCTATTGATTTAAAGGAAATAACTTTGGCACGGTTTGGCTGTTTTATGACAAGTTGATTGAGGGCCTCTGTGACTTTAGAAGATCCTTGAGTGCATAAATGGTATTTATTATCTTGAGGTTTAAATTCACTCCAGTTGGTTAATAATACAAAACGGAACAAATAAACGGCTTTTAAATTATGATCCTGAATACTGTTTTCATTGGCATTTAGAGGAAAGCAGAGGCTATATAAAAATATAAAGAGCGAAAAGCATTCAATCAACTTACGGTATGAATCATAAATTTTCTGAGTCGATATCACTGGGTGAACAAGATGGGAATTGAGCATAGCTATATGAAGCTCCAGCTTAGTTCTGCATAGTATTGAGTCCCATTAGCAAAAGGATTAAATTGCTTTGAGTATTCCTTTACTTGGTTATTGCTTAGGTTTTCAGCACTGAGTTTGATATTTGGCCATGTTGGTTTATGTTGCCAATTAACCGACATGTCTAAGGTCACAATTTCGGGCGATACAAGGTAGTCATTACCATAGTCTTTATAGGCTGCAATAAGCGCTTCATCAGGGTCTGATGCTGAAACATAGTTAACAACAGATGATACCCAAACCGTTGGGTGGATATCCCACATAATATGTAAAGTAGCATAATGGTTTGGGGTATTTTCTAAATCTAAAATTGGCAGTTTATTAGAGCCACAAATTGATCCAGTACAATCCCCTTTAATGGTTTTATAGCTGTAATTGGCATTAATTTGCAATGTATTTATTGGCTTCCATTGAGCACTGATCTCTCCTCCGATTGTATCTTGAGAGAGAGGGTCAATAAGTTGGGCATATATATAATCAATGATAGTGCCATTAGAGCCTTCTGAACCATCAGGTACGAAGTATCTGTAGCCATCTAGACCTTGATAAGCTCTAACATTATCATGCTGGCTGTAGAATAAACTCAAACTAAGTTGAAATTGATTACCTTGCCAGTAACGGTAACCCACTTCATAGGTATCAACTGACTCCATTTTTAGATCGCGGTTGCCTAAATAATGATAAGACATCATATAGTCATAGTAATCACGGTTACCGTTAGCGTCTTCAGTATAAATACAACTACTGCAATAACTGTTTTCTTGGAATTGTGTATCTAGTTCTAAGCGAGAAGGGATAATGACAGCACGGCCCCATCCCATCCATAAACGTTGATTTTCTGTTAGCTTTTGTAAGGCGCGAACTTGTGGCTGTGAGTACCATTCCTCAGTTATATTCGCATATTGGATCCGATTACCTAATGTTATCTCTGTGGTGTCAGTAACATGAACTGCCCAATTTACATATAAACCGTAACTTTGATTTAAGAATTCATGTTCTTCGATTGTGCGGATATAAGGAGAAAAATACTGTTCTTCTTTTGTGAATGTCGCGTATTTTTCGTCAATAATGCGAGCATTAGCGCCAACAGTTAAGTTACCCCAATCTTGAGTGTTAAAAGAGTATCGAGTATCTAAATCTAAGCGAGTAAAACTAGCTGGTTCATTAGTACTGTCAGATTCACTATGAGTTATCCATATTTGGCTTTCCCATTGGTCGCCATCATATTTATCGTGTAAATATTGAATACCAGTAAACAACTCTTGTGAGTTCATTTCAGTGAAAAAAGAATCATAATCATTTTGATGTGATATCGTATCTAAAAAAGCAGGTGTGTACTGCAACCATTGATAGTCTTCACGCGAGCGGATACCACCAAACTGTAATGAGAGGGTATTTTGTTGGTTTTGGTAATCAGCACGCATACCAAAGCGTTCGGTTAATACTTTTAAATGACGAAGCTCATCAAAATGAGGATCTTCATCAGTAAATGGTGAATGTTGTAATGATTCAATGTAGCCAGATAAGTGGGTATATTCATTGAGTTGACCGCTATGATGGGCTTTAAACTCTTTATAATCATAATTACCCGCTGAGGCACTAACTTGAGCTTTAGGAGCACTTTCTGCATCTTTAGTGATTATGTTAACAACACCATTTACCGCGTTTCCTCCCCACATAGTACCAACAGGACCAAGAACCACTTCGATACGGTCAATATTATCTAAGCTCACCGGTAAGGTGTCCCAGTTAATGCCCGAATACATTGGGTTAATAGCACTTCGTCCATCAACCATCACAAGCAGAGTATTGTTTTCACCTTGATTTTTACTGCGTGCAGAAACAGTCCAATCATAATCTGAATATTTGGAGACGTGTAGACCAGGAGCAAGAATGAGGATATCGGCAATAGAGCGAGCAGTAGAGCGTTCAATCTCTTTAGAGGTGATTACATGAACCGAAGCAGGTACATCTGACAAGCTTAGAGATGTTTTTGTGGCTGTAACAACTTTAGTCTCTGTTAAAGAGTCAAGTGGCATATTAAATAAGCGGTCTAAATTCCCCAATCCTTCATCTATGTCCGCAATTGCAAAAGGAGAGATCAAGGAACCTAGAATACAGAATAATGAAGAGCGAGAAGAAAGTGACATTACAATTAGCTCAATATATAATTTATTTAAAAGTAAACAACCATTATTGATATTTTGTACTAGTTCTCGTATTTAAGATATTTATTGGAAATTAGTTTAGATAAATAGCATGGATTCTATGTAGTTTATTTCTTCTTTATCGCGCGGTGTTTTCTAGTTACCAATCTTACCAACGACAACATCTTCTACTTTACTATTTAAAAATAAATTTCTGATAATAATCGGGTTAATTGCACTTAATGATGCAGATACTCCGGGCCATCCATTCTTGTGTGCCGCAAGTTCAACATAAGCAACATTTTTTCTAATTTTAAAGTGCGTCACTCTGCCTGAAGTTTTATGGCTTGGCGGTAATATTTCTTTAGCGCTTTGCTCTGCGAGAGTTTTAAATGAAGATTTGTCAATGCACTTACTCACAAATTCAACAGTGTTAAGAGGGTTTTCCCCTCCCTCTTGTGAGAATTTTGCCATCAAGTTTCGATAACTTGGAATATCTTTAGGTAATGAAAGTAGGTATTGTTGGCTATTGCATACTGTTGGTTCTATGTTTTTATCAATCTGGCAACCTCCAAGTAGAATTATAGATAATAGTAAAGGAAGTATGATTTTCATAACGTATGCTCTAGCTGAACTTTATTGATAGAATTCTCACTATACAGGATTTAGTTAGCTTAAGTTGTCTCTATTTTAATAAAAATGCAATAAAGATCACGGAAACTCTTAGTGAAAAGTGCTGAGACACCCTAGTTTCCGTGTTGATATTAAGAGCTAACTAAAGAGTAGTGATTGCGTCCTGCAGCTTTTACTTTATACAGTTGTTCGTCTGCAATGTGATTAAGCTGATTAAAGTCAGTAATAATAGAGTTTTCATCTAATCGAGTATTAACACCTCCAATCGATAAGCTTAGGCGATCTGAGTAGCGTGACTTAGGGCTACTTAAATTACAGGAGTGTAATTCATTACGTAATTGAACAATCTTTTTTTCAACTTCTTCATCATTCTGAGCAAAGGCGATAATTAAAAATTCATCGCCACCATATCGAAATAAATAATCATTAGTATGATAAAACGCAATTTGCATTAAACGGCTGATCGTTTTTAAGGCCTCATCACCTTGAAGGTGGCCGTGTGCATCGTTATACATCTTATAATCATCAAGATCTAACATTAGAATAGCGAGATGCTTATGTTCTTTAGATGCTCGTTCGATTAATTTTGGAGCAATACTATCAAGCTGATAACGGTTATATAAACCAGTTAAAGGCTCTGTTTTTGATAAGAGGTCTAAAATATCATTAGCATTTTGTAACCGTTGTCTTTGCTTTTGATTTTCTAGTGAAACGGCAATAAAGCTGGCTAAGTGTTCAATTAATTGACGATGGTGTTGTTGATATTGATTAGCGGCGTGATGTTGAACTGATAACATGCCTAATACATCATCTTTAAGTATAATTGGTGTCAGAATAATTGAGTGAACTGCTCGACTGTTTTGTCGTATAACTAAGTCTTTCTCTTTACGTTGTTCATTGTCAACAAAGGGAGCAAGAGCATCATTATTAACTGTATTAAGATGAACCGTGGCTCGGTGCTTGATGACATAAGTACCAACCGTTTTATGCTGTTGGCAATTGATTGTTAAATGAGGAACGAGTCCATTAGCATCAAAAAAATAACGATAGTTTAAATCGTGTGTTTCTTTATCATATAAAGCAATACCAAATTCAAATGTGGGTAAAATGGTATTAATTTTGGTTAAAATATCGCAAAGAGAGGCATCTAAATTGGTTGTTGTTGCGATATATTGACCAATTTCGGTGATAGAGTCCATATGCTCTTGTATATCGCTTAAAACTTGTTGTTGCTGGTTGTCCTGAATCGCATCTACATTCTGAATTAAGGTTTTGTTTTGTTGTAATTTGCATTCATTTAAGCAACGTTCTGCTTTTTGTAGATGTTGTTTCTGATGTGCAATAAGTAAAGACCATTGCTGTTTTTTTTCATATATCTTAGCAAGCACTTGTGCATAGGTACTATAAAAACCGTAATTGTTTTCGGCATCTACTTTAGTCTCTAACTGCTTACATAAGCTTAATGCTTCATCATCGTGATCAATATGTTCAAGGTATTTAGCAAGGAACACACAGTTTTCTAGCCTATTATGTTTATCATGAATATTGGCATAAATTACTTCTGCTTTTTCAAAATAATTAATGACCTTTTCTTTATTAGCGTCTGGTTGTCTTGCCATAACCTGAGCTAAATAACCATATGAGAGAGCAAGAATACGTTCGTTACCTTTTTCTTTGGCTATGTTTTTTGCTTGATGGATGTGATAAATGGCCTCATTAAATTGCGAGAGGTGGCCATAGGCATAACCTAAATTGAGTAATGAGATAGCTTTATTAAGTATATTATTAGCATTTTGTGAAGCTTGAATTCCTTGAGATGCGTACTCAATTGCTTGGCTATAACGCTCTAAGCATAAATACATATCACTGATATTACAGTAAATAAGAGATCGAACATTGTCATCAAGTAAATGAATATTCTCTAATATTTCTTTATAAAGAGCATAGGCCGCGGTGTAGTTCTCGGCATCAATATAGATAGAGGCTAAAAGCCCATTAGTATAAACCCGTAATTGTATTTCATCGTGAGTTAAAGATGATAAACAAGCTTTATAGGCTTCGATCGCATTATCTATCAGATCATGACGATCATAGGTATAAGCGGTTAAAATTAATTCAATAGATGTAGGGCAAGTGTAGCGATGATCTTGACAGATGCGTTCTACTTTTTGTTTTACTTTTTCTAATCCAGACAAGCCCGGATAGTTTTGCATTCTAGTTATTATTCCCATTAATTGAGAATAAACATTATCACTCATATAGCGCCCTCAGATATTGACTCATTATTTTAACGGGATAACTACCTGATATCAAACGGTCACATTGCTATATGAGCAATTTGCAAATGAAGGTGAGTGTTTTCTCACCAATAACCGTTATTATCGAATTGATGGCAAAAAGTCTGTAGTAAAAATGTCTTTATTGGCTTTTTCTACCTAAACTTTAAGTCTAGGGAAAGTAAGTAAAGGAATGAGTATGAAAGGGATTATATTTTCAGAGTTTTTAGATCTAGTTGAAGATACTTTTGGTCTAGATGTATGCCAGAAAATGCTAGATAACAGTGGTGATGAAGGCGCTTATACCAGAGTTGGAACCTATGACCATAAAGATCTAGTGAAGCTCATCGTATCATTAAGTAAATTAACAGGGGTAAGCATTGAGGAGTTGCAGCAGGTTTATGGCAAATCAGTATTTCAAACCCTCTATCGCAGTATGCCTAGTTTAGAAGGAAAAAGTTCGGATACATTTGATTTTATTAAGCAGGTTGAAAGTTATATCCACCTTGAAGTAAAAAAACTTTATGCGGAAGCAAGCCCTCCTAAATTCAAATTCATTTCGAATACAGAGTCAGAAATGGTCATGGATTATTTATCTGCTCGTTGTTTTTCTCATGTTTGTCTTGGTTTAATTCAAGGCTGTGCTGCTCACTTTAATGAGAGTATTTATATTCAAATGATACCAATTCAACAAGATGGCTCTCAAGTTCGCTTTACTTTGACTAAAAAGGATTGATGAGGAGATAAAATGGAGAATGAGAAGATGATTGAATTATTAAACCGTAAAGTGCAGCGAGAAAAATCAGCACGTAGGGCAGCAGAAGAATTGCTTGAGAAAAAAAGTCATGAGCTTTATACCGCAAAAAAATTAGTAGAAAAGACGTTATTGATGGTGCAAGCACAAGCTGAAAATGACACTGTATTATTAACGTTTAAAAGTTATCTTGATTCTATTTTATTGGATTATAGTCAGCGTTTATTACAGGAAAAACCCAGTAAACAGCTTTTGACTAAATTATTAGAGGATTTAGTCAAAATTGAGCCGATACAGGCAATATATTTATCTTCAACGGTAGTTACGCAAGAGCAAGATATTCAAATATTTTGTGATAAAAATAAGGTTGTATTTTCCAACTTTAAAAATCTACAGAATAACGTGGAATGGAGTTCTGATAGCACTCAACTTGTTGTTTATCTCCATCAAAATACTCGGCAGTGTGGGATCTTACAATTTGTTTTTTCTTACACACCTAATGTGGAATGGCATGAGACAATTGAAAAGCAATGTCAATTATTTGCTGAAATGATCAGCGCCGCATTTAAGCAACAGCAGTTATTAGAAAATGCATTAAAAGAAAAATTGAGAGCAGAGAAATCTGAGCAAGCTACCCGAGACTTTGTGGCAATGATTAATCATGAATTAAGAACCCCATTAAATGGATTGTTAGGTTCAGCTGACTTGATGGAAGATACAGAGATAACAGAGTATCAGCAAATATTGCTTAGTACGATTCATCAATCTGGTGAAATGCTTAGAGTGATTATTAACGATTTATTGGATTTCAGTAAAATGAGTGCTGGAATGTTGGAGTTAAAAATAGACAGTTTTGAACCACGTTTATTATTTAATATGATTGAGAAGATCTTCTTTCTTCAAGTTGAGGAAAAAAAGTTAGAGTTTATTATTAATATTGATGATGCGATCCCCTTACGGTTACAAGGAGATGTAGATAGAATTCAGCAGATATTGGTGAACCTAATAGGCAATGCTATTAAGTTTACGGAGAAAGGAAGCATAACGCTCACGACCTCTTGGAAAGAAAGCACTCTAGAATTTGTCGTTTCTGATACTGGGTGTGGGATCCCTATAGATAAACAATCGAGCTTGTTTGATCCTTTTGTACAAGTTGATAATTCAAGCCAGAGGAAGTTTGAAGGGACAGGGCTAGGTTTATCTATCTGTAAGTTTTTAGTAAAAGAAATGCAAGGAAGGTTAAGTGTTAAAAGTGAAGAAGGGGAAGGTTGTGAATTTACAGTTTGTATACCTTTGAGCTCGGAGTATAAGAAAAGCGAAGAAATAATAAATGCTTATATTGATTTTCCTATTGAGCAATTATCGGTACTTGCTGTTGAAGACATTAAAATGAATCGAGTTATCTTAAAAATGATGTTGGCAAAGTTGGGAGTTAGTCCTGATTTTGCTGAAAACGGGCTACAAGCTTTGAAGTATTTAGAAAAAAACACCGTCGATATTATTTTAATGGACTGTCGTATGCCGGTTCTTGATGGTTTTGAGACAACGAAGCGATTGCGAGAGAAAGGGTATAGTAAACCGATTTTAGCCTTAACTGCTGGGACAACCTCTATAGAGGTGGAGGCCTGTATTAATGCCGGAATGGATGATACGTTGAATAAACCTTATAAAGCAGAAGAGCTAGAGTTAATGTTAAAAGTATGGGGCGCTCAAGCTGTATCATTAAATTAACAGTATGATAACTTTTCCTAATCGAGAGAGTTCCATTTTTTAGTATGCTATTTTGTTGTTATTGAGGTTTTTATAAGTAAAATTGATATTGAACTGGATAAAATATGATTTGTGATTATTACTTAGTAAATCAGACACTTTCTTCTTTACCTGAGCCGTCCTTTCTCTTAGATATTAATGGTCGGTATATTCAAATATGGGGCGGAAAAGATCGCAAGCTTCATCATAATCTACAACGTATGGTTGGGTTAACTAACTATGATATTTTTGATGAAAAATTAGCAAATCGATTCATGGATGTCATAAAAGAAGTATCTAGAACAAAAATACCACAAACAATAGAGTACTCAATTAACCCGAGTGATGTTTATTTGCTTTCAGGTACTGATGGCCCAAATGAATTGCAATATTTTAGTAGTTTTATAACCCCTTTTAATGATGAAGAAAAAGTGTTGTGGTCAGTACGAAATATCACTGAACTAAAGCTAAATTTAATTAAGTTAGAAGAACAAGCTGAGCAATTAGAAAAACTTACGAATCTTGATCACCTCACTCAAGTTTATAATCGTTATGCTTTAGAGTTACAGCTACCTAATGCACTATTAATAGCAAAGCAAGATTATGCAAGCGTAGCGCTTTTTATGATTGATATTGATTACTTTAAACAGTTGAATGATTGCTATGGTCATGTTTATGGTGATCAAGCATTAGTTGCCGTTTCTCAGTGTTTAAAGACAATTATTGGTAATAAAGGGAAATGCTTTCGATATGGAGGTGATGAGTTTTTATTGTTTATTACACATTCTTCACTAGAAGAAATAAAGCAGATTGCTAATGAAATACAAAATGGGATTGCAGCATTATTATTAGAAAATAGTCGTTCGCCTTTAAAGGGGAAACTTACCATTACTATTGGCATTGAATATAAAGAGAGAGTTGAAATGCACTGGACGTTGGAAGATTTAGTACAATTTGCAGATAAAGCATTATTTACTGCCAAGAGTAATAACAGAAATACGATTAAATTGAATATACACTAATAACTTTCCTGATTCTATTTCTAAATATAATAACTATTTGAGAGTTATTATATTGATTGAGCCCTTCCCACTATTGTGGATATGGTATCGATACTTCATGTTATATTAATTTCAATTTTTAATATCTAATTTAGCATGGCGTATTATATTATCTTTTGATTTTTGTAATAATTTTAAGCTATCGTTTTGTATATTTTTATTTTTATTTGAAATTTTACATAATGATGGTTTGTATATTTAATTTCAGTTGTTTTTCAATTGAAAATATAATTTTGTATATCTATTATGTGAAACAATGTCACAAAATAGAATGTATGCTATTTATTTTTAGAGTCTTTATTCTATTATTTATTTGCTTGATATTACTCAGGCTAATAATAATAAGGATGTATATAATTATGTTTAAATCAACATCAGTTGCATTATCTATAAGTGCAATACTAGGTTCTTGTTCTTTCATCGTACAAGCAGGCGTTTCGACAAGCATATTGGAAAATGCTCCAGTGCAAGAATGTGCTGTTTTAGATGGAAGTGAATCAATTGATATCTCTAGAAATAGTGCATCTCGTTGCCTTACCGGTGATGACCCTTTTACCGATCAACAATGGCATTTAATGAATACAGGTCAAGATGGCTTTGCTTTAAGGGGTGGAGTTGCAGGTAATGATCTGAATTTATGGTGGGCACATCGTCGAGGTATTTATGGCGAGGGCGTTAACGTTGCAGTTGTCGATGATGGTTTGGAAATTGGCCACCCTGATCTGGCGGCGAATATAACTCCAAATGCATCGTATGATTTTATAGGTCGAGATCGAGATCCTACGCCAACTTCACGAAATGATGCTCATGGTACATCGGTAGCCGGAATTATTGCTGCGGTAAGAGATAATGGTATGGGTGGGCAAGGCGTGGCACCTGAAGCTCAATTACGAGGTTTTAATTTTCTAAGACGAGGGGCTCAAACAGGTACAAATTGGTATATCAGCCACGGTCGACCTGGGCTTTCTGATGATGTTCGTATCTTTAACCAAAGTTATGGCATTGGTGGGATCACATCTTCAGATTATAGTAACAATTTTAATGAGAGAGTTTATCGTGATATGTCGATGAATTCTAACAATGGATTAGGTGCGGCGTTTATTAAATCAGCAGGTAATGGCTATAACAGCATTGGTATGGGAGGTAGTGATTACATTGCTCCTAGAGGGAATAATTTTGGTTTACCTTGGCAAAACAGTAACCAAGCAGGAGATAATGCAAACTATTGGAATATAGTAGTAAGTGCGCTTAATGCTGATGGTGAACGTTCATCTTACTCTACTGTTGGTAGTAGTGTATTTTTAACGGCGCTCGGCGGTGAATTTGGTAATAACTCTCCTGCACATATTACAACGGATTTAACTGGTTGTGATATGGGTTACAATAGCCGATTTAGGGGTGATCCTCATCCAAATCATCTGTTGCATGGGAGAACCGAGCTAGATCCTACTTGTGATTATAATAGCACCATGAATGGAACCTCGTCAGCGGCTCCTAATACGTCAGGTGCGTTTGCATTAATTATGTCTGCATACCCTAATTTAACCCAACGTGATATTCGTCACTTGTTAGCAACGACAGCAACCCAAGTTGATGAAAATTATGGTGATATTTCGTTAACTTATACAACAGATAAACGAAAATCAAAAACTCTTACAGGGTTAGAAGGCTGGCAGCAAAATGGTGTAGGTCGATGGTTTAGCCCATATTATGGCTTTGGCTTAATTAATGTCAATGCTGCATTAAAAGCCGCAGAAACTTATGAGCAACTTCCTGCTTTAGATGTTGGTAATTGGGTTTCTAGTCGACTTGTTGAGCCATTAGTCATTCAAGACGCAGGTGAGACAGCAACCAATAGCACCATCATTAAGCAAGGTAATAAAACCGTTGAGTCTGTTCAAGTAAGATTGAATATTGCTCATCAACGTATGTCTGATTTATTGATTGAATTAGAGTCTCCAGCAGGCACTAAGAGCATCCTGATGTCTCCACGCAATGGGATGGTAGGTCATGCAATTGGAGCTGGTGCTTCAGGTTTCAATGATCACCCAATGTTAACCCATAAGTTCTATGGTGAGAACAGCGATGGAAACTGGACATTACACGTTACTGATACCAGTGGTGAATCACGTTCATTTACGTATAACACGGAAGAGAATGGCGGCCGTAATGTACAAATGGCAAATAATCGTGAAAATGGACAGTTAGAAAATTGGTCACTTCGAATCTTTGGTCACTAAGCATAATTGAAAGGAATAATCACATGAAAAAAATAAATAATGTACTGTTTTCTCTAGCTATGGGTTCATTGATCTCTTTCTCTGCATTGGCTGAGGATGTAGTTCTTAACGGTCAGTCATATAAGGTGTTAAATAGTAAAGAGGTTGTTAGAGCTTCATCGGCAGGGCACGGTCAGAGTGGCGAGGTTAATACTTCTTCTGTACGTGTTGGTGATAAGGTCGTAAGTAGTCAAGATGACAGAGCTTTAATGATTACAGGCTCTATTGAAGTTGAAGTATCTGAGCAAAAAGCTAAAGATATTGCAGAGCAATTCAATCTTGAATTTATCGGCTATATTGATGGTTTAGCATTACTTAATGCTGAAGAAGGCACTGATATTATCGAGCTAGAAAAGGCGTTAAATACTAAGGTAGATACTCCGGTACGAGTAGAGTTAAACCTTCAGAATATAATGCCTAATTAATCGTAGTTATCTTCAAATTTTGCTAAGTTTAGTGAGTTTTTAGCAATTTATTTAAATAATTATGATTAAAATAAAAAGCCCTGCTTTAAACTAAAGCAGGGCTTTTATACAAAAGTGAAACGGTAGATATATTACGCTTTTTGTTCTGTTAGTGTTGCCACTTCAGTTTGTTTACTATTTTCAAGCATTTTACGAATAACGAACGACGCTATAAATGCTACAGCAACCATAACAACGGCAAGAATCGTTAGTAGTTGGAAATAATCACCGTAAACAGTTTGTACAAACTCTTGTGTAATCACTTGGCCTTTTTCTTGAGCGATAGACGTTGAGAACACGGCACCAATAATACCACTCAATGCCATTGCCACAGAGAACAAACTAACAGAGAAGCCCTCGATGTGTTTAGGTGCAACAGACAAAATGAATGCAACAACTAAACTACCCACAATAACTTCAGCAAATGCTTGGAAGAAGTGAATAAGTAGGAACACTTCAGGACGAATAATCACATCTTCACCCACACTCATCACAGCCATGGTTAAAATACCAAAAGCAATTGCAGTTAGAATGAAAGCAAATCCAATTTTTGTTGCTGTTGAGAAGTGAATATTACGCTTCTCAAGTGCAGAGAATGTCATTGCAATGATAGGACCAGCTGCAATACACCATAATGGATTCATTGCCATTGATGCTTCTGGTGCGATAGGGATAAGGTTGAACAGATCACCACGCATAGTGTTAATGGTTACCATTGTCATTGATGTCATCATCTGACCGTAGTACACAAAGAAAGCAGTGGTTAGCGCTGTAACAATAAGAATAGTTCCCATCTTTAATGCATCTGACTTCTCAGATTTTATCATTAAGAAAATGAAGTAACCAATAGCAGCAAGACCAATTGCGTAAACAATGTTTTGACCAATATCCATGTTAGAGAACATAAAGAATACAAGCCCAATCATAGCAGCAGAAGTAACTAAAAATGCAGCCCAGTTTTTAGTACTTACAGGCTCTTTATCAATATCTGCACCAACAGTTAATAGTGATTTACGGAAAATCACCAAGGTTGCTAACGCAAAGAATGCAAGTATTGAAGATAATAAGAAACTGCCGTGGAAACCTAATACCAGAACAAACATAGGGAATAGGTATTGACCTAATAACGCCCCAATATTATTAATTGAATAGTTTACAGGGTAGCAGTTTTCAAAGTGCTCTTGAGTATCAAAAGTTCGTTTATAAAGGCTTGGGTAAGATGGTGACATTAAACCACGACCATAACTTGCTAGAGCTATACCGCATAGTGCCATTGGAACATTGGTTGTGTAAGAGCCTAAGACAAGTAAAGCGTAACCAACAGAGAAACCAAGGTAACTAATGGTTAATGAGCGGTAAGCACCTAAAAATTTATCGGCAATGAAACCACCAGCGATCGCAAATAGAGGGCCTATGGATGAAAAAGCACCAACCACCATCATGGTATCGGCTTCACTGTAGTTTAATTCTTCAAGGAAGAAGCGAGTTAAAATGATCATTACACCATAGAATGATAAGCCAAACATCATTTGGCAAAACATCATGGACTTATTGAGTTTATTCCACATAACAATTCTCTTAATTAGATTATCTATTAGTGATTTTAACATTAAAAGAATGTAACAAAGTACGACTTTTATCAAAAAGCAGTACTTTAGTTCTATATATGTGGATATTTATTAGTTAATTATTTCGAATTTTTATTTATTGTTGGGTTTATGTTCTAATTGCGTATGGTTATATGATGGGTTTAGAGAGGGTAAAGCAGAGTAACCTTTCAAAAAAGCGGATTCTGCTTTTTAGTCATAATTAGAACGGAATCGTTTTCGTAGCATTACGTACGCATAATTTAATTATGCGTACGGTATTGTTTTTATTTTGTTTGCGCGAATAGGTAATTTAGAGCACCAACAATGGCGGCAACTTGTGCATCATTACATTCTTGAGAGGTCACTTTATCACTATCTGGATATACCTCTGTTGTCGATACAAAATCGGCATTAGTTAGACCTGCACATAGACCTAGTTTTTTAGTTGGGTATTCAATAACACCTTCTTGCACTACATCTGAGCCAATGATCTGGTTGTTTGTATCGGGTGGTGCGATATGAGTAACCGTGCGAACTGAATCGATGATTGCTTTTTGAAAGGCCGTTGCTGGTTTCTCTGTATCACCAACCGTGTAGAAGCCATCAGGAATATAGCCTTCAATATAGGCTAACCCATCACGAGCAGCGAGTGCGGGACGAAATTCGGTTTCATCACTGTCTGTCGTTTCATGTAGGTCAATATGTGCAAAAATAGGTGTCTTAAGTGAGGTGACGAGTGCCATTAATGCTGCCGATTCTTCAGCAGGACTGTCAGCATAAAAAGAACGGTTTGGGTCCGTTGCTGTTGGATTCCAGCGATTAATGACTTCATAGCCCCAAGGGCTGACGCAAGGAGCTACGACAATATTAAACCATTGGCTGTAATGTTCGGCCTTAGTCTCTACAAATTGAAGAGCACCGTGAACGCCAGAGGTCTCATAACCATGGACGCCACCACTGACTAATAATGTTGGTTTATTGCTATCCCACTGTTTGGTTTTAATTGATAACAAAGGAAAACGTTCTTTGTCATAAGAGAGCGCCCCATATTGTGATACATCAAAGCGTCCAGCTAATGCTTGGATTTTACTAACAACCTCTTCTTGGTATGAGCGTTTTACTGTCATGGTAGCAAGCCAAGCCGCTTTTTCTGCTTCGCCCCAAGGTTGACCTTTTGTTCCAATTGGGTAGCTGTAATCGTTTTTCATTATAATTTCCTTTATTTTAGCCCAACACAAATTTAATTATTTTGTTCGTGGCTCCATATAATACGATCACTTCCTCGGTAAATCCCAAAATGAATGGTGGCTTTTATCGAATCTTCAAAAGAATTATTATTGTCTTGGTCTTGTTGTAGCCAAGGTAGGTTAAGTAGTGACAAGGTAGGAACTACTTGCCCTTGCCCACCAGTCCCCGGAGCAGTGAAATCCATGCTTGTTACTCCATTACTCACTGAAGTATCGGCTAAGCTCGCTGCTGTAGTTTGCTCTCCAACGGGTAACTCAGAAGCGTCATTTCCTACATCAAAACTGAAATTAGACATGGCGAGTGTTGTACAAGAGTCAGTGTTGCGGATGAAATGACTACCAATATAAGATTCAGTCTGAATTCGAGACGTTAGGGAGTTTAACTCTGAACCATACGCATCTTCCATTGTTATGCGGCCCCACTCTTGGCGATGTTCTGGCGTGATAGGGAAAGGATATGGAAGACAATTACCATTGATACTCGTTTTGTAACACACATTATCCTGATCTTTTAAATCATCTGCATTTAGTGTCAACGTTATAGTATCTGAGGTTGGTGATATTGGGGAAAATGGTTTACGGTAGCGTAATTCAGCATTTTGTAATTGCACTTTATTTTCCCCAGTCAGTTTCACAACATTGCCTGAAACCGCAAAGCCTGAACGTTTCCCTAGTATAGAAGTGGTATCTGCATCTATAACATCTATTTTAGAAGGCAGTGCTGAGTATGTTCTAAGGTCCCAGGTATTGTTATAACGCCACCATGAGCCAATACTGTAGTTTTTAATTTGTTCACCAGTATAAGAAAGCGGAATTAGCTCTAGTGTCGGTTTGGAATTAAATTCGAAGGTTTGTCCCATATAGGTATATGAACCACAAGCATTAGTGATCGTTGGTTGTGGTGCCGATAATCCAAAATAGGCAGGAATGAATCGACCAATAGAGCCAGTATTGGCAGCTTTAATTTGAAATGTATTACTGCCTAAATAACTTGGTGGGGGTGTTACCGAAATATTAAATACACCAACCTCACTAATACTTTGATTAATTGTATTAATGCTACTTTTTATTGCTTTGTGGTTGTAAGTATTGGCAAGCAGAGTACCACTGTTGCCTCCAAGGACTTGAGAGGGTGCAACTAGAGTATGATTAAGAGTAAGTGAGTTTTGTGCGTAATTAGAGGTTACTAGGTTATTTGATATATCGGTATCGGTATCACTATCCCAAGCGTGTGCTTTTACATTCAGTAAGAAGTTTTCACCAGCACGGGCAAAGATAGAGCAAGTAATGTCTTCTGATGAACATAAACTGTTTGAACTTGAACCAGAACTATCGGTTACAGATACACTTAATCCTATTGGGAAACTGACAAAACTACCAAAGCCAACAGGTTGAGAGTAGCTTTGTGTGTCTTTGGCATTGAGTTGAAGTTTTCCCGCATCAGGGTAGTTCACCTGAAACTGAGCCTGATTATTTGTAAAATTTAATGATAATTTTGCCGGGGTTGTTGCATCAATAGGTAACCATGTAGAGCCATCAAATACGGTGACTTGAGGTTTTTCACCATTGGTATTACTCTTTAACTCCCCTTTTGTAGGTGTAATGTAATTGGATGTGACCTCAATAGTTCGAAAGCCAGTATAGCTATACTGGGAACAGCCTTGAAGTGTTGCTGTTACTGGTTTATTTGCTAATTTATCAGGTATTTTTAACGTTAATCCGTCTTCTTTAAATTCGATAGTACAGTTATTTACACTCGGGTTTTTTCCATTTATTCTGCATAAAGTATGACTGAATGGTTTTGTTGAAGGAATCGATCCAGATACATCTAAGTTAGCTGTGCCTGCCGTTGATTTTCCAAGTGATAAGCCTGCAATACCATTACGCATCATGATTTGATTACCGCCTTCCCAAAAGCCATCTCCTCCCAGAGTGTTACTATTTAAAGTGACACTAATGTCATCAGTGAAGAGGGTGCTACAAGTAGGATCTGCACAGGCTCTAAGTGTGATATCTGATGTATTACAAGTAGAACCAATAGCGGAATGATCAAACTCAAAATGGTCGATTTGCTTACCAACAGGCTTCATCTCAAGCGCACAAACTTTGAAGTTATCTATTTCGTGGATATTGGTTGCGCTACCTGTTGAACCAGTTAACGATAGTAAGAAATTTTCAGGTACATCAGCTTGATTATATTGATTTTTCAATACATTGATTGGACCAATAACTTTTGCAAATACAGGGTCTTTGCCTTTATTGACTATACTTCTTTCTACGGTGACGTTTGCTTTATTATTTTTTGTAGAATCAATAGTAATACGATAGCGATGTACTTTATTTTTCCCTGTATTATTGTCAATGTCAGTGTTAACTTTTTTCCCTTCGATATAGTTAAACCCAGAGAATTGGTCACCAGAACCTCTTAAAACAATTGATTGGGCTGTGGATGAGCCTGGAGTATGATTTTTACTTCCCCCTTCACGAGAATAGTTACCGTATTCATCTAAGCCGACGCCTAACCACCCACCATTGAAGCCTGGTTTATTTTCGTATTGTTTAAAGCCATAGCCAAGCGGGCCACCAAAGGCTCCGGCTTGTGGTGTTTTTTTGAAATCAGAGAATACAATGGCAAGGCCATCTGCGCCTGTAGTTCCGCCTCCATGTGCCATATAATCAAATTCAATTTCAATCTTATTTCCTGCAGAAGGAAAACGATACTGAAACGACGATGCAGTCGATTGATTTTTTTTAGCTTCAGTTAATTGTAAGCGCCCATTTACAACATGTGGTATGAAGGTTCCGCTACTGCTTGATGTTATCCAGCGTCCAGTTAAATCGGCATTATTAAATTCATCATTATTACACTCTCTTACTGGAGGTAAGGGGGTTGAATCACTGTCTTCGATATAAGCACTGCTATTTAATCGTAAGTCTTCACTGAGTGTACGGCCAATAATATGGCTAGTATTATCTAAAACAAGATTATTTGATGCATATACATCACCTTCAATTGAGGCATCTGATGAAAGATGAATATTATTATAAGAATAAAGTGAAAAACTTGAGCCTGTATTTTTTTTAATAAATGAGTTGTTATAAATACCTAACCCATTTTTTACAAATAAACGAACATCACCTTCAATATAAATTTGAGAAGTGGAGTTTATGTGTAAACTTTCAACCCAATAGTCACCAGAGTGAATGGTGAGCGTACCACCATTTAATGCGAGTTTTTTAATACGCTGCTCTGAGTTATTCATGATAAAAGAACAGTTAGATTTATTTGATGAAATATCCTTATAAGATGAATTGTTAAAAGTATAACTGCCACCGTTATTGCATTTAGATGAATTTTTTGAAGATGATTTTTTAAAAGTCGGTAAAGGAATATCTAAACTGTTAGTTTTGGTTATAGAGCATGTAGTATAACTTCCATCAGTATCCTCACAGCCATCAATAGGAAAATCATTTTTATTGGTAGCACAAAAATGTAAAGATGTTCCATTTGTTCCCTTAATTTTAGTATTATTATACATGGTTAATTGAGGTGAACTTTGTGGCGTACAGCTTCTTGAGTGTCCTTGCGCTACGCCAGGAAAATAAGTATTTCGTTCATAAATAGGCGTTTCCGCAAATACGATACAAGGCAGTAGAAAAGCCAAAGTGGCTAAGTAAATATTAGAGTGATTAATTTTCATGACGAATACCTACTTCAATAATACGTTGTAATGTTGTTGTGCCAAACTGACACTGTGCGGTACTGATTAACTGGCGTACAATAAGGCCGGAATCTAATTTTCCTATGATTTTACACTCAACACTGGCTGTGCATTGAGACAATCCTTCTCCACTAAAATTATAACTAGCACGATTATCAGCGTTATAACAACTACCAGAATTTTGCATGTAAAACTCACTGATCTGCATTTGGATAGCGGATTGAGCAGCCATATTAGTACGAGTTCCCATGATAGAAGTAACCACATGAGTACTCATTTTTTGTTGGTTTTTATTTGCCATTAGAGCAAGAAATCCAATGACAATGATCACGAATATTGTAAGTATAAGTGCAGATCCACCTTGGCGTTTAGGGCGTGTTGACGATAAGGACATCATGATCCAACCTCACTTCTTCATTATTATCCGTAAAGATGAATTGCAATTTCACTAAGCCATTACGCACTAATGATGCCTGTTCAATATCAAATTGGAGACTTTTAATTTTTTCAGTCATTAATTCACGGGTGCCAGCAGTTAAATCTGCGGGAGCAAGCGAGTTACGAGTTAATGGATAATCAGAATAACGATATAGTTGGTTGTTCTCTAGGCAGTAGGCAACAGGCGTTTTATAAGCAAATAAGCGATGGGCTGGAGAGTTTGCTGTAAAACTGGTGTTTTGAGTAAACTCAATATCTACAGTGGTGGCTAGGGGACCTGGTGTAAAATCGATGTTCTTTTTTATTTCAGCGACACGATCTAATCCGTTGCTTGGTATATCATCAAGTAAGTCTTGAGCATTGATTGGCATAATAACCACGCGTTCTGATTGAGTAAAACCATGTTCTGGTAATACACTCATGGTATTAGATTTTTCAGGTGCTAAAGGCAAGGCCTCATAGACCGCGGTATTAGTGATCGGTAACCATTCTATACAGCGACTAGTGGCGTTAACTTGCACACTGTTAGGGACGGCATCGCGTATTTCTTTATGCATTCTATCAGTGACAAATCGACCTTGAAGCAATAATTCTTCACGAGTAGTCGTATCGGTGTAGATAGTCATACTATGTTGAATGATAGCACTAAGAGAGAGACCAACCACAGCCAACAAAACGATAGAGACGATCATTTCTAATAAGGTAAACCCTATTAATTTCTTTCTATATAGCATTAGAAATTACCTCTTATCACTGCGAAAACGTAGTGTTGGCCGCTAGGATCTACCACATCGACAATAATCCGCTTGCTGTTACCTGCAACGAGATCAGCAACACCATCTAAGTTAGCATCATAAAAAACACGAATTGAAATGGAAAAGTTAGGGTAAATGGTGGCTAAATCGTTACCAAGTACATCACCAACCGATCCGGTTAAGCCGTGAAAGTCATCAACATCATTATATAACGTTCGATCAGTTTCATCGGTATCTGGACCTAAGTCATTAGGAAGAGTACAAAGAAGCCCTGTGGGGCTATTACATTCAGGAACGCCACCATTTGGCCCGCTATTTTGATCAAATTGACGGCCTAATATTTCATCCATAATTGCTGAGCCTAATTCAGCCGCTTTTGTTGAGTAGATAAGTTCAACATTATGTTGAGATTTAGGGATTAAAGAGGTCGTTACCGTTAATAGTGCGAAACTAATTAAGACGATTGATAGTACAATCGAAATCAAACTAAACCCTTGCCGATGCTTAACAGGCATGAATATACCCCTCTTTCTCAATGCATATCTTTTCTTGTGATTGGCCAGTAATAGTAATTTCACATTTGGCTGTTCGACATTGTGCTATACGACCTAAACCATCAAAATCAAAAGCGTAAGGAGTGCTAAGATCAATGTTAGTTACATTAGCAACTAAGGAAAAAGAGGCTTGTTGATTTGATAATATAGCTACATAGCTTGTATCTTCATTTTCAAGATAGGCATTATTTGTTTGTGTCGTAGGAAATGCTGTCGAACAAGCTTCGGAAGGTTGCTCTAAGCTAACTTGTTGAGCTCTTTGTTTATCAATAAGCCAACGATTACAATAGCCATTTCTATTCATCGCTCTAATTTGAGTGAGTCGTAAAGAACGGAGTAATTCCGTTTGTAACGTTTGTGTAGATAAACTGCTAACACCAGAAAAATAGCTGCTCGCACTTAAGGAGATAATAGAGAGGAGTATAATCACGGTAATTAGCTCAATGAGAGTAAATCCGTGTAGCCTAGCTGATGACATAATAATTTCCTACAATGAATACTAATTCTAGTTATTACCTGTTCATTCTTATGAGTTAAATTATGTATATAGAGTAACTATTTATCAGGTAAATCATTTACCCACATTGAAGTAAAGATAATTCATTCTACGACGAAAAGTTTTTATTAGAAGTAAAAAAAGGGCAAATTAGTGATTTATATAATTTATTCTTTCGATCATCTTAGTATAAATTAGCTAGCGATGTTGTGTATGGAAGGAAAATAAGGTAAATGGTTAAAAAAACGGGAACAAAAAAGATTTATATCAGTAACAGGTACTCATCCTGTAAAAAAGCTGCTAGTATTACTTTATAAATATCTTTGTTACCCTGTCGGAGAGTTATTATGGAAGAGTGGTATCAATACTTAACCATTGAAGAAATTATGTTTATTCAGCAAGTATTTAATTATTAAAGATTTTTCAGTGATATAAATAATGATAATTATCTATATCACTGAGGTTTTTTAATTACCGGCTGTAAGTATTCATAATATAGGCTTCAAAATCATCACACATATCACTGTCTGATTTATGATTGGATACTAGTTTATTTTCTTAGAGCAATCATTGATATATTCATTTGATTGCCACTTCGGGGTAATAATGGTGTAAGAAATACTCTATGATGGTTTTATATTGTGTTTATGGATGAACCTTAATGAATCAAATGGACTATTTGCGATGTGCCAGTGTAGGAGTACTTTTCGGTCTTGTTAGCTGCTCGTCAAACTCTGTCAATGATATTGATAAGGTTGAAGATCCAACGATGTTGACTAAGCAAACCCTGAATATTGATGGGCTAAAGCACTGCAACAATTACGATGATAGTAGTATTCATTTAAATCCAGATGAACCATTAACCATTATTGTTCATGGCTGCTTCGCTTCTGCGGGTCAATTTAAAACCTTAGCGGATGTTTATGGTTTATATGATCAACAAGCTATTTGCTTTGAATATGATGACAGAAAAAGTTTAGAAGAAACCTCTGGCGAACTTGTTTCTGCGCTCAATAAATTATCAAATGAAAACCCCAATCAATCTTTGCATGTGATTGGCCATAGCCAAGGTGGTTTAGTGGCTCGTCGGGCACTTACGGCTAATAGAGACGATGAGAAAAAAGTCGCGACAAAACAACTGCAACTTACCACCGTCTCTTCTCCATTTAATGGCATTGAAATATCGTCACATTGTGGGATGACTTCTTTACGTATTCTTTCACTCGGCATTGTAGATTTAATTTGTTATGCCGTGACAGGAGAAAAATACCAGCAGATCCCACCGAACGCGGATTTTATTGAACAACCTGGAGATCTTGTTCCTGCTGTTTCTCAGCATCTAGTGATTAAAACGGATGAACGCAATACATGCAGAAGAACCAATGATGACGGAATATGCGTTGAAGATGATTACGTTTTTAGTGTTAATGAGCAGTCAAATCAAGAAGTGGATGACATCGTTAATGCGAACCCAATAACGGTGAAAGCAGGCCATGTTGAAATTGTCGGCAATGGTGATTCGGTGCCAACAGATTTGATTGATATTTTAAAAGACCAACAATTGCTGATTGATAACGGAAAAATTGACCAGTTAGAGCAAGCGCGTTTAATTGAACTGCTTTATTTTCAAGAAGAGAATTCTAATTCATCTATATTAAAATAAACAGGGTGGCATAAATACCACCCTGAAATCAGTTTAGCGTCCGTAAGTCTCCATAATATAGGCTTCAAACTCATCACACATATCAGCATTTGATTTTGCATTACTTGCTAATGTTTTTGGTCCATCAATAATGGTGATTTTTGCTTGTAATGGCATGACATCGGCTTGAGTTCGGGCGTTCATCTCAGCTATTTTTAGCTGCTCTGCTTTCCAAGCGTCTTCTACAGATAAATTACATTCATCCGCTAAGTATTTCGCATTAAAACCTTCACCTGTTAGGGCAACAATAGAATCATTGTGATTTACGCTGTTGCCTGCATTCCAATAATGTTTGGCAAGTAGAGGTCCGATTTTAGGGTTATCTGCTAAGAAGCCAAATTTCTCAGTGAAATACGCACGGGTTTGGTATACCGCCATGTGAGCCAATAAATAACCATGATAAGCACATGAGGCTTCATCAGAAACAAGATGAGGTATTGCCATTAATGGACGAGGACTACACTCTAAACCAAGAATGTTCTTCTCTGATTGACGAGCTAATGCCGTAATGTTTTCTGGCGTCAGTTGGTCATCATTTAATTGGTATAAAGCGCGTTCAAAATACGGAACGACTAAAATACTGCGCTCTTGGTAGGCTTTAAATGGTTGTTTGCTGTCGATCATCACTTTGATAATAGCGTCCGATACTGGCTTTCCATCCGCGTCTAACGCGTATTGTTTTAGCCAATCGGCATCGGTTAATAAGCTATCACAAAACATGGATTGTGTTTCAGCATAGGCCATTGATGTTGGTGCAAACTCTTGTGAGAAACACGGAGCGTTCATTTTTACATTGGAGAAATGCGCAGCGTGGCCCCCTTCATGGAATAAGGTGTTCATGCCATCATAACCACTGCCTATTTGGTCTGGTTTAGCGTTACTTGTGAAGTTAACTTTTGCAGCAACCCATTGGTCTTGATCGTAAAAAGAAGGAATAGGGCCATGACAAAAACCATTTGGGTATTTGCCTTTACGATCCAATAAATCGAGAGTTAACTCTGCGTCTGAGAATTCAATGTTCAAACGACCAAAGGATTCTATCCAACGACGTAATGATTTTGAGAATGGAACATATGGGTCTAGCTCACGCATTACATCGCCTGCAAACGAGAAAACGAAGTTATGAGCAAGTAATGAATCAGCGCCTTTATTTTGAGCGAGAGTATCTAGGCTGCGTTGATGACAATCACGAGTGCGTTCTTCGAAATCATCTAAAATAGAGAACAGTTCATCAGCACTCATTTTCTCTTTTTTTGCTACTGAGTAATCAAAAAAGGTCTCGAACCCTTGAGAGCGAGCAAACTTATTACGCAGTTTGATTAGTTCAATAAAGCCATTTTGCAAGAGCCACTGTTCTAGACCTAGAAACGCTTGGTGGGCAGATTGACGTGTCGTAGCATCAGAACTTGTTCTAACTACAGAGGCAAGGACAGGAAGTGAGCCTTCAACCGTTTCGCCTTCTTCGTTCACATACGTCATGGTGTGGTTTTGTTTTTTCTCAAATAAACCGGCTTCAAATTTGATCAGCTCGGTTTTTAAATTTTGAGCTTGTTCTGATTCAATAGCATGAGATTCAAATGTCGCTAACCATCCTTTTAATCCAATCAAGGTTTGTTTTTTTTCTTCATTATCAGTGATTGATTCAGCCAGTGTGATTTGTTTTTTAATTGCAGAGATTTGTTCTGCATTACTTAAAAAATTAGTCCATGCAGTTTCAGCTTCAGTAGAGCCTTGATGATCATCGCTTAAACCCATATAGGTATCCCAAAAGAAGTTTTCTTTGGTGCGATGAATAGAGAGATAGCGTTGATTTAAATCATTTAGGTAAGTGGTGGCAGTCATTTTCTTCCCTTTACATTAAGTCCTTAGGGCAAAGCCCATACCTTGGGATTATGACATAAATTGAAGAGAGATAGTGACGTTGATATCAAAAGCCTAACCATTTATAGATTGGGCTTAATAATTGAGTTAGTTAGCTTAATGTTCTGAACTGAGCCACTAAAGATCCTTGAGAATGAATGGTGGTTGAAAGTGTTTGGCACTCTTCCATTGTTCCATTTGCAATACTATTTGTTTCTAAACAGACACTATTAATTAATTGAATGTTGGTGTTCATTTCGTCAGCTATTTTTACCATTTGTTCTACAGCAACCGAGATTTGGGTGTTTTGCTCTGAAATACTACTGCCTTGGTCTAGTGATTCTTGCCGTTTATTTCCTGATTTTAATGTGGATGTGGTGTGATGATGTAAATGAGAAGATTAAAATAGAAAGTTCAATCTATAACAGATTGAACTTCATAAAATAAGACTAGAATTGTGCTTCTAATTGATCGGCTTTATTTAGTGCTGGGTGCGTCTCTAATTGTTCAGAATAAGCGCTGATATTAGGAAATAAACCAAGCTGTCCACGTTGCTTTAGAATATCAACAATGAACGACATCATGATATCTGCACCAGATAAAGCATCACCAACGAGGTAGCGTTTATTGGCTAATGAAGACTCAAAATAATTAAGCACTTTACTTGTTTCTGTACTGGCATAAGCTGGTAAGAAGTTCATTTCAGCGCCGTCTTTCTCTACAAAAAGAGTCAATAATAAAGGAAGCATGGCTGAGCTTTCAGCAAAGTGCATCCATTGTGAATATTCTACATACTCATTACTGCCAGCTTTTGGTGCTAGCTGAGTATTGTATTTATTAATCAAATATTCAGTAATAGCACCCGATTCCGCAATAATTAACCCATTATCCTCAATGACAGGGGATTTACCAAGTGGGTGAATGTCTTTCAACTCTTGCGGGGCAAGGTGAGTGACTTTATCTCTTCGATAACCTTTAATCTGATAATCTACGCCTAATTCTTCTAATAACCAGATAATGCGTTTTGAGCGAGATTGATTTAGGTGATGCAGTGTAATCATGTCGATGTCCTATCTTTTAATCGTAGTGATTATTGGACTCTATAGAGTCTGTAGTAGTTTTTCAGCTGTGCTTTCTGAGCTTGCTGGGTTTTGTCCTGTAATGATAAGACCATCTTGAATAACAAAGGGTGCCCAATCACTGACTTTTTGATAATCGCCACCTTGTTTCTTTAACTCATCTTCTAATAAGAACGGCACAATATCAGTTAAGGCTACGGCATCTTCTTCTGTGTTACTGAACCCCGTTACGGCTTTGTTTTTTACTATCGGTTGACCCGAAGTGTCTTTTGCATTTAATAATACCGCACCGGCATGGCAGACAGCAGCAACGGGCTTATTGCTACTTAATAGCGTTTCAATAAGGGCTATTGAGTTTTTATCATCAACCAGATCCCATAATGGACCATGACCACCAGGGTAGAATACAGCATCATAATCATCAGCATTGATATCACTTAGCGTGTGAGTGCTCGCTAATTGCTGCTGCGTTGGTTCATCGTTATCAAAACGACGAGTGGCGTCTGTTTGAAAGTGTTCTAATTCACTATTTGGATCGATTGGTGGCTGTCCACCCAGTGGCGATGCCAATGTAATATCAATACCAGCGTCTAGAAATACGTAATAAGGGGCTGCAAATTCCTCAATCCAAAATCCTGTTTTCTCGCCAGTATTACCAAGGTCAGAATGTGAAGTCAGAACCATTAAAATGCGTTTTTTATGTGTTGTCATTATTCTATTCCTTTAATTAATTGGTTGACCCTGAAAGAGATGAATCAAGGCATGGATAAAATATAGAGTGTAAACCTCAGTTAGACAATGCAGATTAATTTGATTACATTGATTCAAAAATTCGACTAATAAAGTGAGATAACAATGAAACTGTCGTTTGAACAACTAAAAAGCATGGTGGTATTCACGCATGTGGTGGATCAGGGCAGCTTTAGTGCGGCAGCAAAACAATTGGAATTATCACGTACCGTGGTCAGTTATCACATTAAGAAATTAGAAACGAACTTAGGAGTGAAATTAATCAATCGTTCGACGCGAAGTTTGTCACTCACTGATGCGGGAATTGAATTTTATAGCAGTTGTCGATTGATCTCAGATCAAGCGCAATTTGCGAATCAGAAAATGGAAAACTATAAAAATGAGCCTGAAGGGGTATTAAAAATCACTTGTCCTGTGAACATGGGATTGCAGGTAATTGTACCTGCATTGAACGTGTTTAAAGCGCAGTTTCCTAAGGTTGAATTAGATCTTATTTTGTCTGATGAGGTGGTTAATATCATTCAAGAAGGGATTGATTTGGCTATTCGAGGAGCTGCACTGCCTGATTCAGGCTTAAAAGCACGTAAGCTTTCTTCTTTACCTACTTGCTTGTGTGCGTCCCCAAGTTATTTAACTCGCAGTGGTAAACCGCTTACTCCTGCTGAATTAGAGCAGCATAATTGGGTCATGTATAAATTAGGATCGCCAACACTAGATCTGACGAAAGGGACAAGATCGTATCGCATTAAAATGAGTGGTGACATCACTACCAATAATGCAGCAGCACGAACCGCTTTTGTTGAAGGTGGACATGGCTTAGGACGGATCCCCGTGTATGATGCGATGCCTAAAATTAAAGAGGGTACGCTACAAACGGTGTTAGATGATTATGAACTGGCAGATATTGATGTGTATGGCGTATATCCACCGGGGGCTACGGATTCTAAAAAAGTGCGTTTATTGTTGGATTTCTTAATTCAATATTTTGATAGTACACACCCTAGAAGTTCAATGTTGTTGGGGTAATATTTCACATGTCCCTTAATTGTAAATACGCAGCAGAGCAATCCGTTTATCATTGTTATGATGATGAACGGATTTTGTGTAGAGGCTCTTACTTTAGTTTAACGTCCTGAATTGAGATACTAAATCACCTTGAGAGTGAATAGTTTTTGAAAGTGTTTGGCATTGCTCCATTGTTCCATTTGCAATACTATTTGTTTCTAAACAGACATTATTAATTAATTGAATATTGATATTCATCTCGTCTGCTACTTTTACCATTTGTTCTACTGCAACAGAAATCTGGGTGTTTTGCGCTGAAATATTAGTGACTTGATCTAATGATTCCCGCAGTTTATTTCCTGATTGATTTGAGTTCTTAACGCATACCTCTGATAACTCTTTTCCATCATTCATGGCTCTAACGGCATCTTGAGTGCTTACTTGGATTAATGAAATTATCTCTTGAATTTCTTTTGTTGAGCCTTGGCTTCGTTGAGCCAAATTTCTAACCTCATCAGCAACGACAGCAAATCCTCTTCCTTGTTCACCAGCTCTAGCAGCTTCAATCGCCGCATTTAATGCTAGCAAATTTGTTTGCTCTGCAAGAGATTGAATAACGGTTAGTACAGATCCAATTGTATTCCCGTGCTCTTCTAGAGTACTAATTACCTCTGAAGCATTGGTTAATTTCACAGACAATTCTTCAATAGAGGTAACGGTCTCAGTAACTGCAAGCATTCCTTCTGAAGTGATTTTATGGGCCTCTTCAGTTACTGATGCTGTGGCTTGGACGCTGGCTGCAATATCACTGACAGAGGCATTCATTTCTTGTATTGCGTTAGCGACTTCAATAGTTTCTTTACTTTGAATACTGATATTATTGACTGTATTTTGGCAATTATTAGTAGAAGAGGTCGCTAAGGATTCAATCTCTTTATTGGAGTCTTGAATACGTCCCACCACGGCGTTAATTTCAGATTGACGCATTTTAAAAGCAAGTTCGATTTCTGCTAGGTCATCGACATTATTGGTATAAACAAGCTCCATTAATGGATTATCAAATATGTCTCTAGCTTTTTTTGATAACGCTTCTAAACGGCGTGTTAAAACAAAAATACTGATAAGAGATAGACCTGACATAGCGATTAAACTAAGTAATGGTGAAAACTGATTAACTATTGCAGATACAGTAAAGGTAGGAAGCAGGGTTAACATAAAACGTTGCCATAAACGAGTTCTTGGAAGTGATAATTTTAATGGTTTTTTCCCATTTTTTATTTGCTTATATACGTTCTCAGCATTTTTAACGTGTTCACGAGACGGGCATAAACGAACAGATTGATATTCTTTGATTTTATTATCGTTAATGATAGGTGACACAAAGGCATCGACCCAATAATAATTACCATTCTTACAACGATTTTTTACTAGCCCCATCCAAGATTTCTTATCTTGTAAGTGGGACCACATATTTTTAAATGCATCACTTGGCATATCTTGATGGCGGACAATATTATGTGGTTGAGAAAGCAATTCATTGGAATTAAATCCAGAGATTTCGCAAAACTCTTTACTTGCATAAGTGATATAGCTTGAAGGAGAAGTAATGGAGAGTAAGTTATATTCTTTAGGAAATAGAACTTCTTTATTGTTAGATTGTGGTGTATTCATGTATATATCTTTTAATAAAGGTGAGTTTCTTTCTTAAATGTAAGAAAATGTTACGCGAGAACCTATCATTACTGATAATTTGAATGATTGACTTACATCATTAGTTTATAAAGTTTTATTAATTATGCTCTAATTATTACTTTCACTTATGATTTACAGTGTGATTTTTTTATATTTTGTTTTTATCTTTTCAAAATGAGAATGTTACCAGTGTTATATATATATTTTGTAAAACACATGCTTTAAATATGCTATAAAGTAAGTAGAAACGTATGATCTTTAGGTAAAAGTATGAATCGAACGATAAGACAATTAAGCACATTTTTGATTATAGGGTCTATGCCGCTCTATGCCGTAGCAAACGATCCTTTTGGTGCTCTGCAAGTAAATGCCCAGTCGCCTTTTCAAGCAAATAGCCTGACACCTAAATTACGTTCTGGTTTATACAGTGGAAATACTGAATTTTTTGCCAGCCTTAATAGCGGTAGTGCATGGATTGAAAGTTCAAACTATAAAATGGATTATTATCAAAACCAAGCAACAGTCGGTGGGCTTTTTCAAGTTAATCCACGTTTAAATGTAGAGCTAAAATATCAAGGAATAAATGCAAGCGATAATAATTTAGATCCTATAACTTATGGTTTTCATGAGCTATTTGGGATCGGACAAAATGGCCGTGATGAAGTCGAATATGATGAGTTTAATATCCATACCCCTTATGGTGATATTGAGGACTTTGAAGGAGAAACCTTAAGCCAAGCAATTACCCTGTATACTGATTATCAGATGCTAGCTTGGTCTCACTCTAGTTTAACCATTGGTGCTTCATTGTATTATAACTCGGTGAACGAAGGAGAGTTTGAGCGGCAAGTGTTTGAACAAGCAATCCAGTTAAATTATGGTTATGCGGATAGTATGCAGCAATTTTATACTTCATTAGGTATCTCTTTTAATGAAGAGCCTTTTCTTACTGATGTAAAAGATTACCGTAAAACTCGGTGGATGTTCGGAGCGGGCTATAATTATGCACTTGCTAAGAATCATCGTCTAATCGTTGAGACTTCCATTTTTGAAGGAGCATTAAATGAGGGAGTAACGAGTGATCAATTTAGTGATTTGAGTTACGAATTTACGCTTGGTTACCGTTATTTAATGGAGAAAGCGGCACTTGAACTTGCCATGATAGAAAATTACATCAACATGGATAATAGCTTAGATATTGGATTTACTATTGGTTTACGTTATCAGCTTTAAATGACGTAATTTTAGACGATTTTATCAAAAAGAGTTATCGACGGCAGTGTTTATTTTATATAAGCTGCTATACAATAAAATTTCATTTAAAGAACTCTTTATGCCTAGACGCTTTAACTCATTTCTAGAACAACAGCTTGTTGTTGTCATTAGTGCTGCCACTAGTAGTGATATTCATTATGCAGTCAAGCTCATTGAAGAAAGAGCGAAAAAGGATAATCTTACTGTACCTGTCTCTTATAAGTTCTTTTTGTATGGCTACATTAAGTTAAAAGAGTCAAGATATGAAGAGGCGTTAGAGTTTTTTTCAAAAAGTTTCCTGATTACCACCGAGACTCAGCTAGCTTAAGCAATCGCTCTGGCATCGGTGCAGTTTGAATACTTGAGTAAATAAGCTGATCAAGCATCTTTTCAAGATTGAAGCGCCTATTGAACTTAAAAC